>Ga0315314_1000216_pt1 | contig 74570 bp, 72 predicted proteins | sample TDP9_MG_FD_203631 | JGI IMG/M metagenome (GOLD analysis project Ga0315314, IMG submission 203631) | Freshwater sediment microbial communities from Lake Towuti, South Sulawesi, Indonesia - TDP9 | ecosystem: Environmental > Aquatic > Freshwater > Lake > Sediment | place: Indonesia: South Sulawesi...
ACAGTTTTGGGCCATGGGCAATCTCCTTGCCAAAATGAGTTATCGGACTGATAATTCATCGGCAAAAAGCCCTTTTGGCCTTGAAAATTAGCGTTATTGTATGCCAATATCATGTGGTTCTACCGAACATTTGAATTTCGAATTTTGATATTGTTTCGAATTTCGAAATTCGATATTCGAGTTTATCTACTACCTACGGGTCTAAAAACCCATTTCTCTCAATTTCTCCACGGTTAGCGTTTGCTCCTGTGGTACAATCTTTGCGAGTTGTTTTTTTATTGTCTTTACGATTATGTCGGTCTCGATATTAACCACATCGCCGACTTTTGCTGAGCCGAGCGTGGTTCTTTTTAGCGTTTCGGGTATCAGCGCGACGCTAAAGCCTCGGTCGTTCATTGCCGCAATTGTCAGGCTGATTCCATCAACCGCCACCGAGCCTTTCACTATCATCTGTTCGAGTAGCTCCGGCTCGGCGGCGAACTCGATATCGGCAAATTGGCCGGTTTTTTTAATCGCCCTGATTGTTGCAGTGCCATCGGTATGGCCCTGAACGAAGTGTCCGCCGAACCGGTCGGTGGCCTTCATCGCCCGTTCGACATTGACCAGTGAGCCGGATTTTAACCTGCCCAAAGTCGATATTCTTAACGTTTCGGAACTTATCTCGAACCCCGCAGCATGTTTAGCCCCGCCATCCCTCGACTCTGCTCGGGACAGGTTTATGGCGGGGTTTATTCCGGTGATAGTAAGGCACACGCCGTTTATCGCGATACTATCGCCGATTTTATAGTCTCCGGCTAGTTCGCCCAAATCTATGGTTAACAGCGCCTCACCGCCACTTTGGCGAACCGATTTCACTGTGCAAATTGCCTCTATAAGCCCTGTAAACATATTACATTTACTATTTACTATTTACTATTGACTATTTACGATTGATAAAACAAAGCTAATCGTTACAATCAATTATAAGTAATCAATCATCAATAATCAATTATCAATTGATAAGAGTTGATGGATAATATGAATACATTTTGGCTAAAAATAGCTGGCGTTGCGGTTGGCATTGTCGTCATTGTGGTGCTGATTGGTGTTTTTACTTCTTCTTCGCCGTCGGCAGCCCCGGAACCGAAGAGCGAACCTCCGGCAAAGACCATTTATGAGCAGTGGGAGAGAGATGACAAAAGGCTGCGTGCCGAGCCGCAACCCATAGAACAACCAAAGACCGACTCTTCAGGTCAAACGATAGTACAGCAGCGCCAGCCGAAATTTAAGGCGCTTAGTCCGGAGGAAGAAATCGAGGCGCAGCAGAAGTGGGAGTGGGTTGTGACCCAGCGGAAAATGGCCAGGCTGCCGGTTATGGGATATAAGCAGATGGTCGATACCTGTCGCGAAATCATCCAGCGTTGGCCGCAGAGTAAATACGCCTTTTTAGCCAAAAGGGCGCTTGCCGACCTGCCGGAGAAATACCACACAATGTACAATATAACAAAAGAGGAAACCAATATAAGCAGTTTCTATAGATAACTCCATTATAATATAATTGGTTTTAACAAAGGAGTTACCGGAAGCATGGAAGTAATAACGAGGTTAATTTTGGGCGATTGCAGAAAGGAGCTGAAGTACCTAAAAGAAAATTCTATAGACTTAATCTTTACCTCTCCTCCTTATTGCGACAGCCGACGAAAAACTTATGGCGGTATTCATCCAGATAAATATGTGAAGTGGTTTCTGCCTATCTCACAGGAACTTCTACGAGTGTTGAAACCAAGCGGGACTTTTATTCTGAACATAAAGGAGCGGGTCGTGAATAGCGAAAGACATACCTACGTAATACAACTCATACTGGAAATGCGAAAACAAGGTTGGCTTTGGTCAGAAGAGTTTATCTGGCATAAGAAGAATTGCTACCCTGGTAAATGGCCTAATCGGTTTCGAGATGCTTGGGAAAGGTTACTTCAGTTTAACAAAAATAAAAAATTTAAGATGTACCAAGAAGAGGTGATGATTCCCATTGGCGATTGGGCTGAAACAAGGCTAAGGAATTTAAGCGAGACGGACAAGGTACGAGATAATGCAAAAAATAAGAGCGGTTTTGGTAAGAATGTTTCGCATTGGCTCGATAGAGATATGGTTTATCCAACTAATGTTTTACATCTGGCAACCGAATGCAGTAACAGAGAGCATAGTGCAGTTTTCCCAGAGTCTCTACCTGCGTGGTTCATAAAACTTTTTACAAAAGAAGGTGACACTGTGCTTGACCCATTTATGGGTTCGGGAACAACTTTATTCGCCGCTCAAAACCTGATGAGAAACTCTATCGGAATCGAGATTTTACCTGAATATCATGAGATGGCAAAGGCTAAAATGAAGCAGGAAACACAGGAAAAACAGCTCTTTGATAACAGAGTGATTTATGAAACCGCTGGATCTAAATGATGTTGTAAAATTTATCGAAGACAACATCGGTACCTTTCATGCCAAAAGGCTTGATAGTTTGCAAACCCTCAAGCTGCGCACAATACTAAAAAGGAAAAATCCTTATCTTTTCAAAGCCAAAAATATCCTTACCTCCCACGATATAGTTAAGGTCTTACTGGACGCATACCTTTCATCACAGGAAGAAACTATCTTCGGCGATTTCCTTGAACAATTGGCGATATTTGTCTGTGAAAAAGTTTATAGTGGTAACAAATCATCAGCTGAAGGAATTGACCTTGAATTCGAAAAGGACAATGTTAAATACATTGTAACTATTAAGTCTGGGCCAAACTGGGGGAATAGCCGTCAAATTGCTGCAATGAAAAGAGATTTCAATAAAGCAAAAAGGATTTTGCATACCAATGCTCCAGGCAAAAACATCGTAGCTGTATGTGGATGCGGCTACGGGCGAGATAATAAGCCGGACAAAGGAGAATACCTAAAATATTGTGGGCAAAAATTTTGGGAGTTTATCTCCGGCAACGAATCTCTTTACACCGAAATCATCGAGCCTCTCGGTCACAAAGCAAAAGAGAGAAACGAAAAATTTCTGGAATCATATTCGCAGATAATCAACAAGTTCACTGTAGAATTTGCCAACGAGTTTTGTACAAATAACAAAATAGACTGGGAAAAGCTGGTCAAGTTCAATTCGTCTATTATTCCACCTAAAAGAATTAAGAAAAGGAAAGAGGATAAATCTATTGAATAACGTAACTTTTCATGGAAGATTGTTAATGACTGATATTGTAATGGGAAATATACCTGTCATTTCGATAACCGCGGGTTGTCTACCGGAGGCGTGGGAAAAGGCGGTACTGGCGGTCTGGGATAAAGGACTCGAAATAAAAACTCAATACGACAAACCTGACGACCCGCCCAGTAAAGACGCAACTGTTATTATTACCATAAACGACCCATTCCGCGAGCCGAGGATTCACAAGAACTTCCCCGGCGGACCGGAAGAACTTGAGGTCTATCGACAGGAGGTAGTCAACGGCATTCACGACCACTGGATTGATCCCGCTGCAGGTAAATGGACTTATACCTACCACGAACGATTATTCGCTTATTGCCCATCATCGAGCATCGAGCATCGAGCATCGAGCATCGAGAAGGTTGACCAGATTCAGTATATTATCGATTGCCTGTCGCAGGCAGGGCACAGCCGTAGAGCTCAGGCAGTAACTTGGATGCCCACATCTGATCCGGCTACGGAGCATCCACCGTGTCTTCAGAGAATCTGGTGCAGGCTGGTCGCAAATCAGGTGGGCGAATTATCGCTTAATATGAACACGCACTGGCGAAGCAGAGACCTCTACAAGGCGTGGTTTATGAATGTCTATGCGATAACCGATCTTCAAAGGTTCATTGCCGAGCGGATATCCCCAAAAATAGGTCAGCCGATAAAAGTCGGCAGATACGTCGATATAAGCGATTCGCTGCACATCTACGGCAGCTACTTTAATGAGGTTGCTGCCGAGGTGGACAAGATGCGTAAAAGCCCCTTTACAGAGCGCTCCTGGCAGAGCACTCATCCAGCTTTTGCAATATGTACCCAGCAGGCTAAAGAAAAACTGACGCAGGACCCAGACTGGTACGCGAAAGCCCGAGGATGAAATTGGAAACTGGAAACTGGTAACTGGTTAAATAATTTCCAATTACCAATCACCAATTACCATTTTTAAGGAACGAAGTATGGCTTTAATTGTCAATGGTGAAAGAATCGAAGATGCAGTAATACAGCAGGAAATGGAACGCCTAAGGCCAGAGTATGAAAAGGCATTTGCAGACATGAACCCCCGAGAAAGAGAGGCTCAGCTGCTTGATTGGTCCAAAGAAAATGTGATTGAAAGGGTCTTACTCGAACAAGAAATCAAAAACATCGGTGTTGATGTACCGAAAGACCAAGTCGAATCTGTCATAACCAAACTGAAGAACGAGTATAAAGACCCGCAAGAGCTTTACAAGGGTTTTGACGTCGAGAATGATGAAAAACTAACGGAGTCAATCGAGCTTATGATGAAGACGCAGCGAAAATTTGAAGAACTCGGCAAAGATTTACCTAAGCCCTCCCAGGAGGATATTGAGCAGCACTACCAGAAGAATAAAGAGCTGTTCAAGACTGCTGACCAGGTCAGAGTAGCTCATATAGTAAAATATGTGGACTGGCAGACGGACGAAGCAACCGCCTATAATGCAATAAAGCAAGCCCAGGAGGAATTAAAAAATGGCGCACCTTTTGAGGTGGTGGTTGATAAATATACTGACTGTTCTGATAGCGGCGGCGATTTGGGCTATGTTAGCCGAGGACAAATGGTAGAAGAGTTCGAAGATGTGGTTTTTAATTTAAGCCTCGGCCAGGTAAGTGACATTTTCCGCACTCGCTTTGGGTTTCATATAGTCAAGGTCTATGATATAAAGCCGGGGATAACTCCCAGCCTTAAAGAAGTAAAAAAAGAAATAGTGGATGAACTGGAAGACCTAAGACGAAATGAAGCTATTAATGAGTTTATAGACCAGCTGAAAGGTAAGGCCAAAATCGAAGAAATATAAGTACAGGGACCAAGAAACTTGAACTTAATGGGTTTAGCCATCGTCGGTACGGCGATGCTAACTTGAAAAAAAGCGGGAAAAATTGTTGTCTTAATTTGCCTGTTTGCATTTTCTATATTAGACTTTATTGTAGTCGGGTAAAGAAACAAAGCCGCCCATACATAAAAAGAGCGAGTTAAATTTCGAAATTCTGCCTGCCGAGCCGAAAAAGGTCATAGAGCTTAAGAACAAGCAAACACAACGTCCGGGCATTATGTGTGGACCTTGAGCAATATCTTAGGGGGGCGATGTAAGTTTCTTTCCGAGTTGGCCTCTGCGTTCTCCACGCAGGGGCTTTTTTTATATAAACCGCCAGATAAATATCTCTCGACCCGGCTCGAGACGGGTTTAGCTCCGCCCCAATTGAACCCGCAGCAATGCTCTCATCTTCATCCAAGACAGACCCTTTCGCCGATGCACAATTGGGGCGGGGTTTTATACCTTCCCAACAAAGCAAAATTTTCTTTGACACCCTATATGTTGCCTTTAGAATATATAGGCCCGCAAGATGTAGCGCGCCGTATTGACCGGCGGCAAAATAGTGTATAGCGGGACAGAAAAACCAAATGCTAACCAGTTATGGAGGTAAAGCTGGCTTGTGAAATGTCCCTTTTGTAAGGAAGATAGGGATAAAGTCGTTGATTCACGCTCCAGTGATTCCGGCAGAGTAATTAGGCGGCGGCGCCAGTGCTTGATGTGCAAGAGACGCTTTACCACCTATGAAAAGACGGGAGAAAGCTTTAAGCTGCACGTGGTAAAAAAAGATAAGTCCCGGGTTCCTTATGACAGGGACAAAATCATTGCCGGTTTGCAGAAAGCTTGTTATAAAAGGCCTGTCTCAGCAGAACAAATTCAGCAGGTAGCTGACAAGGTCGAAGAGGACATATTTAAGAACTTCGAAAAAGAAGTTTCATCAGCTTTTATCGGCGAAAACGTAATGAAGCATCTTCGCACCGTGGACAAAGTTGCATATATTCGTTTTGCAAGTGTCTATCGGGATTTCAGGGATGCAGGCGAATTAATTGAGGAAGTCAGCCGGGTTATCAAGGAAGCTGAGCCTATGGAGCAATTGAAGCTTTTCAACCAGTAACGGCAAGAATGTTAAAGGCAGGGGCGGAAAAATCACCAAATTTAAAATTTTTGCTTTACATTTCGGCTTTTTGGTGTTAAATTCTGCCAAAATATATAATGGAGGAGTCAGGGATGCAGCTTAAAGTTGTTAAGGCAGACGGAACTGTCGAGGAATACTTACATACCAAAGTCATAGGGACTATCAATAACGCTCTCGGCAGAACTGGCCAGGCAGATATGTATATTGCCGAAGAGCTTGCGGAGGTGGTGACATATTATCTCTATCACCGGCCAGACCAGCACGATGTAACAAGTAATGAAGTCTTCTCGATAGTTAAGGCGGTACTGACAGCAACAGGCTACGAAGAAGCTGCAATTGCACTGAGTGAATATCATTTCGAGCGTAGGCTTAAACGCTCCCGAATTGAGGTTCTTTCGGTCGATATCCAGGAACTGGCCGATGCAGAACTGCTTGGCAGGGCTGAGCAATTGCACAATAGGTCTCGCTGGGATAAAGCCAGGATAGTCAAGGACCTGGTAACTAAGCACGGCGTTTCCCGACAAACAGCACGGACAATTGCTTCAATGGTTGAAGAAAAAATCTTCAATATGGGAATCACGCTGGTTCCAGCCAGCTTGATAAAGCAGCTTGTTTTAGGAGACGCTGCTGCGGTACTACGTGCACAGCGCCAATTGCAAGGTGCTTAATAACCCGCGGTAAACCGAAACTAAATAAAAATGTATTTAGCCCCACGTTTTACGTGGGGTTTTTATAATTAAAGATTTTGCCTGCTCGAGGATTTTCTCGGCTGAATCATCTGGTTCGATATCAAGCCAGTTGACGTTTCTAAAGGTCTTAAACCATGTCCGCTGGCTCTTGGCTAACCGGCGGGTGTTCTTCTTGATAAGTTCGATCGCATCGTCCAATGTCCCGCGACCGTTGAGGTAATCAATTGTCTCAACGTAGCCGATAGCACTTCGGGCCTGCAGACTTAACGGTTTGTCCTCTGCCAATAGAGCTTTGACCTCATCAACCAGGCCGGCAGCAATCATCTTTTTTACCCTGGCGTTGATTCTTTTGTTTTCTTCGGTTTTTTCTCTTCGCAGGCCAATTATCTTCCATTGAGATGAACCCCACGTAAAACGTGGGGCTAAATATAGTGAACTTCGTTCCTCGTCCGTCCTCTGTCTTCTGTCTTCTGTCTTCCATTGTTTCTGGAAACTCGAGATGGGTTTACCTGTGAGCTGATAAACTTCCAGAGCACGAATGATGCGTTTGGCATCGTTGGGACTGATGCGTTCGGCGGCAGCAGGATCGACTTTCATTAATTCTTGATATAGCCCTGCCAGGCCTTCTGCTTTTGCTCGCACTTGCAATTGGCTGCGTATCTTTTCGTCGGCTCCAGGGCCTTCAAAAAGGCCGTACAGCAGAGCCTTTACATACAGAGCCGTTCCGCCGACTGCAATAATAGGCTTATTACGGTTTTTAATCTGCCCTATCGCGTCATAGGCCAAATCGAGAAAGGCTGCAACGCTGAAAGATTCGCTCGGCTCAACCACGTCAATTAAGTGGTATCTGATCCGCTGGCGAGCCTCTTTCGGCGGTTTAGCGGTGCCGATATCCATACGCCGATAGACCTTCATCGAGTCGATGCTGATTATTTCAGCACCCAGGTTTTCGGCCAGCCTGAAAGCCACTTGGCCTTTGCCGGACCCTGTAACACCAAGAATTAACAATTTATCCGGATTCATAATTTGCTGTAAAAAAAGCTAACAAACTATATAATAAATATATGTCATCTTCTCAAATGCTCAATTCTAATTTCGATGCTCAATTGCATCAGATGTGCGAATTCGTAAATAATACTCTCCAAAGCCTTTTGGCCTCTTGGCAGATTAACCACGAATTGAAGGAAGTGCTAAGCTACACACTGCAGTCACCAGCAAAGCGTATCCGCCCGGTATTGGCACTGTGGTGTTGTGAGCTTGTCGGTGGCCGAGTAAACCACAATGCTGAGATTGCAGCGGCGGCGATTGAAATGGTGCATACCTATTCGCTGGTGCATGATGATTTGCCGGCGATGGATAACGATGATTTTCGGCGTGGCCAGCCGACCTGTCATAAAGCCTTTGATGAGGCGACAGCTATTCTGGCAGGTGATGCCCTTTTAACGCTGGCGTTTGAGATTTTAGCTAAAGAGATTGACCAGCCAGCCATTGCAGTAAGATTAATCAGCGAGTTAGCTGAAGCTGCTGGCCCAGCCGGCATGATTGCAGGCCAATTTCTCGACACTCGATGCTCGATACTCGATGCTCGTAAAGCAGGAAAATCGGGGATCGAGGATCTAGTATCGAGAATCGAGTATATTCATACCAACAAAACGGCTAAGATGTTCCGCTGCGCCGCTGTGATGGGAGCTATCTGCGGCGGTGCAAACGATGAGCAATTGAGGTGTTTGTGTGAATATGGCTTAAAGATCGGCTTAGGCTTCCAGATAGCTGACGATATACTTGATGTTAGCGCCACAAGTCGCCAGTTGGGAAAGACCGCCGGCAAAGACCAAAAGGCCGGCAAGGCAACCTATCCAGCGGTGCTGGGGATGAAAAAATCAAGGCAATTGGCCAAAAAACTCGCGGACGAAGCGGTCGCAGCCTTGACCCCCTTCGGCGAAAAAGGCGACATCCTTCGGCAACTGGCCCTGAACCTGCTGAAAAGAACAAGATAGAATCAATTTGGAAAAAAATGGCATAGATTGAAAATGTGAATGCAATCTTGACTTTGAAAAGGATATTGAAATGCGATTATCAGATTTTTTAAAGACTAAATTAGAGTTAGACCCCAGAGAGCGAGTACAGATTTTTATCGACGGCTCTAATTTATATCATGCCCTGAAGGCAGAATGTCAAAGCACTAAATTGGACTATTGGCAATTCTCAAAGCTTCTTGCTAATGGGCGTAAACTTATTCGGACCAATTACTATATATCCACCATTGATGCAACCCGGTCGGCTGATACCGCAATTAGCCAACAACGGTTTTTAGATGCGCTCAGGCATGTTCCCTATGTCACAATCAGGTCCAGGCCATTAACGTACAAGAATAACATCCCTGTTGAAAAGGGGGTGGATATATTGATAGCTGCCGATATGTTAACTGGTGCGCTACGTGATTGTTATGATACAGCGATTCTCGTTAGCGGTGACGGTGATTTTGCGCCGGTCCTCGATGAAATCAAACGCGCTGGCAAACAGGTGGAAAATGCCACATTTTCCTCTTGCAGGTCAGATGCTTTGATAAACGCTTCTGATTTGTTTATTGAGCTTTGCAAGGGCGACCTTGTCAGTTGTTTCAATAAATAAAAAAGCCAGCCCTGCAGTGCAAGACTGGCGACTTAATCAACCAGCTATCACGATTAAGCGATAGTGGTGATATAATTCTTATTATTTCTACCACTATAAGTATCGCCTATGTTCGGGAAAAAGTCAAGTTTTTTTGCTGAAAAATCTATAAGAAAACTCATAAAAATCCGATGTTCAGCTAAAATCTGTGTTTTTAGGCCAGAATAAGGGATAGCCCGCCTGCGGGCGGGTTCGGTAGAAAAGCCGACATCCTTCGGCAACTGGCCCTGCTGAAAAGAACAAAGTAATTTTCCTCAAATAATGGTAATTGGTAATTACCAGTTTCCAGTTACCAATCACCAATATATCCTAAACAAGCTCTATATCAGTATTGAAAACCGCGTTTTAGTCACCTTTGATGCCAGATGCTCGTCCTGCACCAATATCGAGAATAATTAAGGAATAAATTGGATTTGAGCCGATACATACTGATAAGGGGATAGCCTATGGATGAAAGGATTCTCTGTCCTATTGGGTTAATGCTGCATATCGTGGCTGTACCTATCCACGTTTTTACGCTGCCGCAAGCATGTGGATTTAAGCAGACCGCCTTTGGCGGGGTAATGCCGAATAATTTTTTGCATAAGCAACATTGGCCTATTCCAATTCGCTCGCCGCCTATTTTTACCGTAGTTCAGACAACATAGTAGGCTGAAAAGGTATTTCAGCTGCGAGTTAATGGGCCATAAGCGTTATGCTTACGGCCTTTTTTGTTCATATACTCCGGTAACAACCGTGCCCTAACGGGAACTACATAACCTTCTGAATGCGATAGACTATCGGATAAAGACTTGGTTATATAATGGCTGGCTTCATATCCCCAGTTAATCTGAGAAGCTACTAAGCTCTATATGTTTAATTTTCTGACGATGAAGAAGATGTTGAATCCATAATTTCTTCTTCACCTACAACTAATCGTTTATCTATAGGGGCAAGCGTTTTACTTCGACCTATAGCATTGCGAAGCTCTTTGAGTTTAAGAGTGGGTAATTGTTGTAAAGGTTTAATTTTACCCTTCTTAATTTGGCTCTCAAGTACCGGTTTATACCAGACAATATATGATTCACAGTCAATTATTGAATGTTCTGTTAATTCTGGATATTCTTCAGGTTTTATTTCAACAAGAACCTCAGGCTGTCTGTGCTTTTTACGTTTTTCTATTTGTGTGCTTGCATGAACAGTAATAATCTTGTTATCCGATTCCGGATTTTTGTTAAGAACAAAGAACCGTCGTTTTTGTGGTGGTTCATTTATAAATTGGTGTATCTTAATAAATGCTCCGCCAGGTACAAAAATTTGTTTCTTAATAAAGTCAGAGGGAAGATGATTACCGACTCTTTCCATCAGTCCATAAGCATGTCTCTTGCTTCTTGTTCTTCTCTTATGATATCCAGCATACTTTTGTCTCTTGTATCAAGGAAAAAATCTTCGTAAGGAAGTGAATAAGAAGTATTGGCATCCTTGTCAGGATAATTCTTGTCCCAAGCTTTGAAACGATGTGTAATATCAACAAGCTTCCAAGAATCACAAGAACGATACTTATCGTAGACTTCGTCCAAGATTTCAATATCCGATTCAGAAAGTAGCTCTTCGTTGGCTGTAGTTTTTGCTAAAACTCGATATTGTTCCGTTGCAAAATCTGAGGTTGTTTCTTCAATATGGTTAAGCAACTCGGATGAAACAGGGCCAAGTTTCATAGCACAATAGCTCCCACCGACAATAGGTCGACCATATCTAATAAGATGATTCCAGTCAGCAAGGTAAACAAGCTTTACCAACTTGACTTTGTCCATGGCTCCGCCGTTTCTATGAAGCAGCCAAAGAATAGCTTGTGTGGCTTTATTGCGGTCATATGGGAAGGTTATGTTCCGATCTGACATTTTCGACCCTTTCACCGGTAGGCAGTTAACACTTCCACTGCTATCCACTTTATACTATACAATAAATGTATCGGTCAAGTCAAGCTAATTACTGCGAAAATTTCAATTTATAAAATTCTCCTTCGTACCACCAAAATCAAGCCCTACGAGCAAATTCCTAAAAATCAGAGGTTATCGCAGCACGAGTAACATAGGCAAATTATAATTGTTTTACTCATAAGCTCCAGCCGTTCGTTTGGCGCGTAGTGATTCACGCTGCCCAGATAATCTTTCTTATCCAGTTTTTAAGCTCCATTCTTTCCGGGAAATTAAGATAAGCAAATTCACCGAAAAGCTCAACAGCCTTGTCGTCGTAAGCCATAGCCGCATCCATCTGGTCGTCAAAGTCTCCAAGATGTATCCGCTTGCGTTTGAAACCGATTCTCGCCCGCCACTTTTTACAATCCCTTCTCCAAACAACTCCTTTGTATCTCGATGCGCAACCCTTTTTAGGACTCTTATTGTACTGGTTCTGGGCGTTTGTACAAAGGCGAAGATTGCTCTTGCGATTATCAAGGCCGTTGTGATTTATGTGGTCGCACATCACCCCTTTCGGCGCACGCATAATCACCCGATGCATTGTAACTGTTGTTCCGCTGCTACCTCGATGCGCGTAAAATGTATATCTGTCTTTCGCGGCACACCATTTATATTGCGATAGCCAATCGTAATCTTCAGCATCTACAATTGCAAACTTGCCTTGTGTTAAAGGTATGAGCTTCGTATTTGATAATTTTCTATTGATTATTTTTAATGTCTTTTCCAATTGTCAACTGCCCCTGTCCGAACGTTCCGCCCCCCCATAATTAGGCCAATCTGCGCATTTGATGCGAAAAAAAGGTCTTTACAGATGACGGCCTGCGGGGTAACCTATTGTTGCAAAAGCAGTAAAAATTTTTTGAAAAATTTCGATTTTTCTGCGCAGGTATCTGCATTTTTGATTGAGGTAGCGAGATTGTCGATGAGCAAATTATTAGAGCAGATTAATAGTCCCAGCGATCTAAAGAAGCTGTCGGTGCCGCAGTTAGGTGTCTTGGCTGATGAAATACGACAGTTTATCCTCAGCTCGGTCAGTAAGGCCGGCGGACATCTAGCCAGCAATCTGGGCGTGGTGGAATTAACGCTGGCTTTGCACTATGTCTTTGATTTCAAAGAAGATAAGCTGCTCTGGGATGTCGGCCATCAATGCTACACGCACAAAATCATTACCGGAAGGAAGGAGCAATTTGCCCGTCTTCGCTGCCCTGACGGGATAAGCGGCTTTCCCAACCCCGCTGAGAGCCCCTACGACCAGTTTTTAGTCGGTCACGCAGGAACCTCTATAGCCACCGCAATCGGCATGGCCCTCGGCGAGCAAATACGACAGAAGACAGAAGACGGACGAGCGACGAGCGACGAGCGACGAGTCACGAAGATAGTCGCGGTGGTCGGAGACGCCAGTATTGTTAACGGCACCTCCTTCGAGGCCCTCAATAACCTCGGATTGGTCAAAAGGCAATTGCTAATCGTGCTCAATGACAACTCTATGGCCATCGACGCAACGGTGGGGGCAATGGCCAAATACTTCTCCAAGGTCCGGCTCAGCCAGACCTATGAAGACCTGCGTAAGACCACCAGAAATATCCTTGAGCATGTGCCGAGAATTGGTAAGAGCGTGGAGGAAACAATTGAAAGGATTAAAAAGAGCATCCGGATGATCCTGCCGGCCAGCCAGATGTTTGAGAGCTTGAATATTCCCTACTTTGGCCCCGTTGATGGCCACGATATAGGCTCGCTTATACGGTTGTTTCGTGCGCTGGGTCAAATAAAGCACCCTGCCATTCTGCACGTTTACACCAGGAAAGGCAAAGGTTTTGAGCCAGCCGATTTGGTCCCCAGCAGATTCCATTCAACCGGTCCATTCAGGTTCAACGGCGATAAGGTAGAGTCGGTAACCCAGACCAGCAGGCCCAGCTTTACCAGCGTGTTCGGCGAGCACCTGACGGAGTTGGCCGAGAAAGACAGCAAAATTGTGGCGATAACCTCGGCTATGTGCGACGGCACAGGCCTGATGGAATTCCGCAAAAGGTTCAGTAACCGCTTCTATGATGTGGGTATTGCAGAAAGTGCGGCAGTAGATATTGCAGCGGGCCTTGCCCGGGCTGGCGCCAAGCCGGTAGTTTGCATCTACTCGACTTTCTTGCAGCGAAGTTTCGACCAGATATTTCAGGAGGTAGCTTTGCAGAATCTGCCGGTGGTTTTTTGTGTCGATAGGGCCGGCGTTATAGGTTCGGATGGGCCAACGCACCACGGACTGATGGATATCGGCTTTTTGCGGATGCTGCCGAATATGGTGCTGATCGCGCCGGCTGATGGGATGGAGATGAAATTGGCTCTGGAGTTTGCGTTGGGCGAAGATAAGCCGGTTGTTATAAGGTATCCCAAAGACCTGGTTCCGCCGCCAGCGTCTTGCAGAACTGCTTGTGCTAAGCCCTTTGAGTTAGGTAAAAGTGTGGTTGTTAAGATGGCGAAAGATTCAGTTATTGCAATTGTTAGTTATGGCAGCGTTTTGACGGAGGCGTTAAGGGCAGCCAAGATACTTGCCCAAAATGGGATTGCAGTTGACGTGATTAATGGGCGATTTGCTGCTCCTATTGACCAGAAGATTGTCGCTTTGTTGGAGGCGGGGAAAAGCATAATAACCGTCGAGGACCACCATCTGGCCTGTGGGTTCGGCTCAGCGTTACTCGAACTCGTCTCGGCGAAGGCCGGAGCCGGAGCGGGATTGGCAGCGGCCAGGATGTCGGCCAGTAAATTAGCTGCTGTAAGAGTGCTCGGTGTGCCCAGGAGATTTATAGAGCACGATTCCCGTGATTCCCAGCTTATGCAAGCCGGTATTAATGCCGATAAAATAGTAGAAACGGCAAAAGAAATGATGAACTCGATGCTCGTAGCTCATCGAGAATCGAGAAACAAGGATCAAGATGCGAGAGGCGAAGTTGCCCAGATTAGCGATATTCGGCCATATGCAAAGGCAGAAGGTCGCTGAGGTCATCGCGGAATTTAGAGATTTTGCCCAAGGTAAGGCTGATATAGTGGCCAGTTGCGGAATCGAGGACTGTTCAGCCGACCTCTTGAAAAACTGCGATTTTGCGGTGGTTTTCGGCGGCGATGGAAGCATTATCTCGGTTGCAAGGAATTTGAGTCAGGCCAGTGTGCCCATAATAGGTGTTAATATGGGCAAGTTAGGCTTTTTGGCAGAATTCAGCGTCGCCGAATTTAAGGAATTCTTTATTGATATAGTATCAGGAAAAGTACCCGTCGAAAAACGGATGTTGCTGAACTGTAAGGTTTTCAGTAGCTCTAATCAGAGTAAGGAAAAATTCAGTTCAGTAGCGGTCAACGATGTTTTTATCACTGCCGGGCCACTCCATAGAATGATCGAGTTGAAGGTGGCGGTGGATGGTCGGTCCGCCGTAGGCGGATTGGTAGGGGATGGGCTGATAATCGCCACCCCAACCGGTTCAACGGCCTATAATCTATCGGCGAGTGGCCCAATACTGACTAGCTCGATGCAGGCAATGGTCATTACCCCAATTTGTCCTCATTCGCTTAGCTTTCGCCCCATCGTTATCAGTGCTGATAGCACGGTGGAGGTGTTTTGTGTCCGGGTAAGCTCCGGCACGACTATCTCCATCGACGGCCAGGATTCGCTGAGGTTATCAGTGGGTGATATTGTTAGGGTAGAGAGGGAAAAGAGCGATTTTCTGGTTGTCAATAATCCCTCGCGTACCCGCTGGGATACTTTGGCTGCTAAATTGGGTTGGGCTGAAACGCCGAAATATGAAAGGGATTAAAAGAAAAACCCCACCCCCGTTTCCACGGGGGCAAGATTGCCCCTGCGAAAGCAGAGGTAAAACGTGGGCTTAATATTTAGAGTCATAAAGGGGAAAGATGGCATGAAATACTGGCTGTTCTTAATAGCAGTAGTAATAGTTGTCATTTTATCGGACGCAAGTTGGCCAATGGAGAACCCTTCGATTCGCAGTCCGGTCGTTTCAGGTACAGTTCCACCGAGCAGTATCCACAGCGGACTGATTCAAAGTCCTAACCCGATCGATACCAGCGGCAACCTGGTAATTACTGGTAATGTCATCGGCGGCAGGCATTTCCGGGGGCTGGTGCCATATAGCTCGACCAGCAGTTTTCAGGCGCCGGTTGGTTCAACGTCTCTTGATTCTTTTTTAAGGTATTCGGCTGATTTACAAGATGTCGGCCCTTATACCGATGGTTATGGACCGTATTATTCGCCCACGGGAACGGTTACCATCGCCAGCCCCGGCCAGCCTGGTATTTTTACGCCGGTAGCAGCGAGGAATTGGCCTGGTGCTGGGTTGCTGGGAAGCGGCATCTCTGCGGACCAAGTAGCTATGCCTGGTGGGCAGGCTATGTCTGAGCTGGATACTTCTGCTTTTGGGATGAGTTTAAGACCATTGTCCAGAACGGCGCAGGAGCTGGAAAAAGCGATCTCGGATGAACTCGGTGGTGTCTTGCCACCGCACGAGGCCCTTAGGTATCTGCGAACCGAAAGATTACCGCCGACTCAATCAGAGTCGCAGCAGCGCCAAGACGGGATAGGGCAATTTCAACCTGAACTGAAACAAAACCTGACGGCGGAGGTGTTCTATGCCGAGGGACGAGACACGAGGCACGTGCGGCTGCCACTCGTCCATCTTCCATCGCCGGAGGAGTCACGAGGGACGAGTGACGAGCGACGAGAGCCAAGGGACGTGCCCCCGCTCGTCCATCGTCCTTCGTCGGTCGTTCCTGCTTTTCCGCAGACACGTCCATCTCTTCAAATGCAGTCCGCCGGCAGGCGGACCTCAGGCGGAGCAGTTTTCCCCTCTGACCGTGCTGAATTGGACGAGCTAATACGGGTAGCGGAAAAGAAGGTAAAGGTAACACCAAAGCAGACGGACAAGCAGCTAAACGTTTATGAGCAAATCAAACAACGGGTGGATAATTTAGTTAGACAAGACACAGATTACGCTTCGGAAGATGTGCAGGATAAGTTTAGAGAAGGTACTGCTGACAAAAGGCAACCAGATGAGGGACCCCGGGCTTCGACTGAGCTCAGCCGAATGTCCTCCGCAGGAATTCAGTATAAAAGTTTCTCCTCTTTTTCGCAGGAAAAGTTCGATTGGTACATTGAAGCTGCGCAGGTCTATCTAAAGCAGGGCAGATACTATCGAGCTGCGGACTGCTACAGCCTGGCGTCCGTTTATAAGCCAGGCGACCCGCTATCGTATGTCGGCAAGAGTCAAGCCCTGTTTGCCGCCGGCGAGTATATCGGTAGCGCCCTGTTTCTTTCCAGGGCACTGCAGGTCCTGCCTGAATACGCTTCGGTCAAGGTGGATTTCGTTGAGATTCTTGGGGGTCAAGATAATCTTGAAAAGAGGATAGCTGATGCCGAGCATCGCTTGAAGATAAGTGGTGCCTCTGAGCTGCAATTTTTGTTAGGCTATATCTATTACCAGTTGAGCAGACTTGACAAAGCTAAAAATGCGATCGATGCAGCTTTTGAAAAACTGCCGGACTCAAAGGCTGTAATCGCAGTTAAAAAAGCCATTGACGAAGCTGTGGCGGGAAGTCAACGCGAGATTAAATAGCTCAAACGGACTGCTTCTTTTTTTAAACACGGATTGACACAGACGACAGAGGTCAGAGGACAGAAGTTTACCCGCCTTTGGCGGGACAGATGATGGAAGACAGAAGGCAGGGGTCAGACGACAGGGGTCAGAAAACAGAGAAAAGACGATGGGGAACAGACTACAGAATAGACAGAGGATAGTAATTTCCTGAAACTAATTTTCATTAGAGATTCTCTTCAATCATCTCACGCGTGAGGATGACTTTGCCCTCGCTACATTCCTCGCACCTTCTGACGATGCGTTCAGGAATCGGCCGACCGGTGTCAATCGGATTGCCATAGATCACGACATCAGGCCCCAGCACATCTTCCAGATTAATTTCATTTACATGCTGCTCTCTGCCTGTGCATTGCACCTTGATAATTTTTGCCATTAGTTTTCTCCACTATCCCTATTTATTAGACATGGATTTACACGGTAAAGGTAGGGCGTGCTAAGCATACCAACAAAATGATGGTGGGCATTGCCCACCCTACGTATTTTCTTCCACGATTTTTATCTCTTTTTCTGTTAGGCCGTAGAGGTCATAAACGAGCTTGTCGAATTGTTTGTCGGTTGCGTCAATTTGGCGCTGAATTCTCTGCGCAGTTGCGCCTCGTTGTATTGCTGCGAACGATATGCCTCAATATTGTGGTCGAAGGTTTCGACAAGCTCTATAACTCTGGACGGGACATCAGCCATCCGGTAATTTCTCCGCCATTTCGCTGTTTTCCTCATAATCTTTACTATAGACAGGTTTATGAAAATACTACCATCAAGAGGGCAAAAACACAATTAGATTTTCTATGACGGGGGCAATTCAATTGATTGGTGAGTGTTATTTCGATTCTCGATACTCGATTCTCGATGCTCGTCTCTGTTTTCGCTCTTCATCGACCCGTCCTCCGTAGCACTGCGGAGGGTGGAGCATCCAGCATCAAGAAACGGAAAGCTATGGCTTACATCTGAATTCTGTCGTCTGACTTCTGAAATCAGCTGGAGATATTCTCTTCAAGCTGGGTAAGTACAGTTCTGGTCTTGGCGACTTTGTTGCCGGTTGGGCCCTGCCAATGGATGTCTGCATTTTGGCTGATTAGCTCTTCGACCTTTTTGCAGGCCAGAAGCACGGTGGCGTGATTTTTATTGCCCATAAATCTGCCAATCTCCGAGGATGACATCTTGGTGTGCTTTCTGGTAAGATACATACAAAAATGTCGAGCCAGGGCCAGTGTTCTATCTTTCTTGGCTGAGTGTATATTGGCGACTGTCTGTCCGAAATAGGCAGCGACAGCCGATTCAATATCCGAGATGCGTACAATCGGGTCACACCATTGCAGGTGGTCAGCTAAGACTGCCTGGGCCATAGACAGGGTGATTTTTTCGTTCTGCAGTGCCGAGTATGCGATTAATTTCAGCAGGGCTCCTTCCAGTTCCCGCACGTTGGTCCGCAGATTCTCGGCAATGTATCGTATCACATTTTCGGGTACTTCCTGAGCCTCCACTACGCCGTCGGCGGACCTGGCGGACAGGTTTTTAAGGAACTGTCTGCAGATTCGACAGCGTGTCTGGAAATCAGGCGGCTCAATCTTGACGACCATTCCTGAAACAAATCGGCTAATCAACTTTTCCGACAGCTGGCCTATCATCTTCGGATGGGCATCGCTAACCAGGACCACCTGTTTACCAGCCAAATTGATGGTATTGAAGGTGTGCAGGAACTCCTCCTGGGTTGAAGGCTTGCTGGCTAAGAAGTGAATATCGTCAATGGCTAATAAGTCCGTCTGTCGCATTCGGCGCCGAAAGACCTCGAGCTTTTTTAACTTCAAGGCCAGCACAAACTGATTAGTAAAATCCTCCGCTGACATATATAGCCAGTTAGTTTCAGGCCGGGTCTTAGCCAGCTCATTGCAGATGCCTTGCAGCAGATGTGTTTTGCCCAGTCCGTATCCGCCGTGAATAAATAGTGGATTGAAAGGACAATGCTTTTCTCTTACGACCGCTTTGACAGCGTTGTAGGCCAGTTCGTTTGATGGGCCGACAATGAAGGTATCCAGGGTTAGTTTAAGCTGCTTATCGCATGTCGCAAATCGCTTATTGCCATTTTCGATTTTCGATTTTCGATTTTCGATTTGCTCTGTACTTGACAAGTCCATCTGTGGTCTGCCTTTGGCGGATGCGGCGGGAACCGAGCATCGAGTATCCAGTGTAGTAGATCGAGAATGAAGCTCTGGGTCAACGGTGAAAGTAATCTTCAGTTTGGTCCCAATAGCCGTCCGAACTGCCTGGTTGATTTCGTTTAAGAAATGATTTTCAATCCAGCTTGCTATGAAAAGGTTGGGTACACCAATTTTCAGATATCCGCCAGCAAGTGTAAGTTTGGCTGAATTCTTAAACCATATCCTGTACTTCTGCTCTCCCACGCTCTGAGCAAGGGCTTCGTGAATTGCCTTGGCCCCGTTAGAAGTCTCTGCCACAGGCTGGCTTATTGCTTGTCGCTTATCGCTTACCGCGATTTGCGATTTGGGCGTTTCTGGCGGGTCTGGTTGCACTATGCGGGAACTCTCGTCCGTGATTGTGCCCTGCATTGCTACTCTCCTATTCTCGATACTCGATTTTTGTTGAGTATCGAGTATCGGCTAACGAGTATCAAGCACGTTTTAGAGAATTTCTTTTCCACTTTATAAAGGCTGTTGTGGGCATTGACTTTGCGCACAAAAAAAATTTATTCTTAACAAGTTTTGCACGTTATAAATTCATTTTGTGGAAAAGTTGTGGATTTGATTTTGATTGACTGTCCCGTAAAAAAATTGGTGAAAACCCGTGGTGAAACCACGGGCTAAATTTTTTATTATTTAGCCCCGCGTTTTACGCGGGGTTTGTACGAAACACTTGGTTTCCTTGCAATTATAGCTACGTAACCACCGTCTCGGTCGAATTGGTTAGCTGATGGCAGCCAGAGTTGTTCGCACTGCAGCTGCCAGTCGCGATTTTTCTGCAGAAAATCTTTTACAAGTTCGCTATTTTCAGCTTTTTGAATGCTGCAGGTGCTGTAGCAGATTTCCCCCCGTGGCTTTGTCATCGTTGCAGCACAATTTAGCAGGTCGGCTTGTCTTTTGGTCAATTCTGTTATTGTTTTGGGCGTTAATCTATAGCGTGTTTCGATGCGCTTGGCCAATACGCCAGTATTTGAGCACGGCACATCCAGTAGGACGCAATCGAATTTAGAATTGAGAAGCTCCTTGTATGGAACGATATTAACGCTATTTATTCCGAGCCGGGCGGTATTTTCTCTGACCTTTTTCAATCGCTGGCTGTCGATATCGGTTGCAATAATTTTTGCCGAATCGCCAGTAGCTTCAGCTAATTGGGTAGTTTTTACACCCGGTGCGGCGCACAGGTCGAGTATGTAGGGTGGGCTCTGCCCACCATAGCCTTGAAGGTGTGCACAGCACACCCTACCCGCTTGCGAAGCGGTAATATCCTGCACGGTAAATAGACCTTCGGCAAAACCGGCAAGCTCCGTTATCGCTCGCGGACTTTTGATTCTTATCATTCTCGATTCTTGATTCTCGATTCTCGATACTCGACGAGCATCCAGCATCCAGCATCCAGCATCGACTATTTCTAATTCGATGCCTGCCTGGCGGAGCTTTTCGGTTAATTGTTGTGCGGTTGTTTTTAAGACGTTGGGCCTTATGTAAATGCTCGGCCTGCGGTTGCTGGCAAAGCAGATTTGCTGAGTCGAGTCTGCGCCGAATTCGCTGAGCCAATCTGTTACGAGCCATTCAGGCAGCGAAAAAACGGTACTAAGATAATCAGCCAGGGAGGTTTTAGGGTTTGGCAGAAAGCAGGTATCAAATTCACAGCCGGTGGAAGGCTTTTGTGGAATCGTGGCTTCGGGATCAGCTTGTGATAACTGGATTTGACGGTTGCTTATGTGCCTTGTGATTTGCCGAAGAACCGCATTTACAAAGCTGGTTTGCTTTTTCCCGCCGACTGCTTTAGTGTTTTCAACTGCTTCATTGACAATTGAATACTCAGGCATTTGCGGCGAATAAATCAGCTCGAAAGCTGCAATACGGATGATATTAAGCAGTTTGGCTGGTATCCTTTCTATTGGGCGGCTGGAAAAAGTGGCTATCACTGTATCGATGGCATTTCGGTTTCTTATTGTTCCATAGACAAGGTCTGTCGCTCGCTGTTTCTGGCTGGTTTCGTGCAGTAGTTTGTCTAAGATTGGGCCGGCATAATTGCGTCTCGGCTCGAATCGGTTCAGTACAGCCATTGCGATAGTCCGTGCAGTTTTTGGTATTTTTTTTTGCATTCTGCAAAAAAAATAGTGAAAAACCCGTGGTGAAACCACGGGCTAAATATTTTATTATTTAGCCCCGCGTTTTACGCGGGGTTTGTACGAAACATATCGCCTGGGCGGGTGTGTTGGCCATTAACGAAATCCGCGAAATCCATAAGTCTTGAGCCGTCCGGCTTTACTTCTGTAATTTTTAGAGCATCTCGACCGCAGATTACATTTAGGCCCTCGTCGAGCGTTCCCGCTGGCAGACCAGCGGGGTTTGAAGTCTTGATTGTCTCAGCCTTCGCTATTATCACGCGCAGGGATTTTGCCGTTACTTTTGAGGTGTAGATTGCTGATGCTCCGGGCCAGGGCCAAAATCCGCGGATTTTTCGTGCTAAGACTTTTGCCGGTTCATTGAAGTCCAGGAATCCATCGGATTTTTTCAGCTTAGGTGCAAAGGTGGCCTGGGAATGATCCTGCTCAGTACAGCTAACCGTACCTTCAGCGATCTGGTCTATGGTTTTTAGAAGTAGCGGTGCGGCCATTTTGGCCAATCGGTCGTGCAATTGGCCGGCTGTTTCTTCAGGCAGAATTTGAGTTTTTTCCTGGGCTAAGATTTGACCGGCATCCATTTTTTCAACCAGCGTGATTATGCTTATGCCGGTTTCGATTTCACCGTTGATTACGGCCCAGTTTATTGGCGCCGCTCCGCGGTATTTTGGAAGCAAAGAAGCGTGGACATTTATAGCACCTTTTGGCGGCAAATTTATCAACTGGTTACCAATTTTCTGGCCGAATGCGACAACCACAATCAAATCCGGCTCGTAATCGGTTATTCTGTTAATAACTTCGGGCGCATTTACATTTTCTGTTTCAACAAAGAATATTGAGTTTTTCCCTGCCCATTGGGCTACCGGCGTAGGTCTGGGCTTTCTGCCTCTGCCGGCTGGATGTGGAGATTGGGTGACAATAAACTGCCGATTGTGTTTGGACTCAGCCAGAGCATTTAGGCAATCAATACCAAATTCACCACTGCCAAGAAATACTATTTTCATTGTTCGTATCTCGTGAAGCGTGTCTCGTATTTCGCTTCACACCTCGCGTTTTTGTTTGTGCTGCTCTTTGAGTTTTTTGAGCTGTTTTCGATGTGCGATTCTGGCTGACGAGGGCATACGGTCAGCGATGGTTATTCCCTCGATGTGGTCGCTTTCATGTTGAAGACATCTTGCATAAAGACCTTCAGCTTCTTCGGTAAATTTGTTGCCATCCAAATTGGTGGCAGTAACCTTGCACTTTTTGTACCGCCTAATCTTTGTATAAATGCCCGGTACCGACAGGCATCCTTCTTCGGTTTCCTCGAGCTGGCCGCTGGGTGTCACGGTCGGGTTTATATATACCCGGACGTTTTCTCTGGTGCCATCCAGCGAGATGATAAATAGTCGCAGCGGCACGCCAGCCTGTGGTGCCGCCAGGCCGACGCCTTTATTTTTTAGCATAATATCGGTCATCTTCTCGACCAGTCGACGAATATCATCATCGATTTTCTCAACAGGCTTGGCAGGTTTGGCCAGAACCTCAGCCGGATAATGCGTTTTTCGACATTTATCAATATCGATCATTTCTCGTCTTATTTTCTGTAAGTAGCCGTCGCCGTACCAGCGACAGCTAAACGCCTTATCTGTTGTCAAATTCGTTGCCGGCGAAGGTGTTGCCGAGATAGAGTTGTCTGACGGTCTGGTTGCGGACGATCTCGGCTGGGCTGCCTTGACCTATTACCTTACCATGGTCGATTATATAGGCCTTATCAACGACCTCCAACGTCCGCTCAACATTATGGTCGGTAAGAAGGATGCTTACGCCGGAGGCGACAAGTCGGCGGATTTCCTGCTGCAAATCCTGAACCGTAATAGGGTCCACGCCGCTAAAAGGCTCGTCCAGAAGAATCAATGAAGGGTCAGTGACCATAGCCCGTGCGATCTCCAGTTTTCTTCGCTCACCGCCTGATAAAAATCTTCCCTGGCTGTCAGCTACCTCGGTTAAGCCGAAACGCTTAATAAGCAAGCTGGCCTTATGGTAGCGCTCAGCGGCCGTTATAGACATCGTTTCCAGAATGGCATACAGGTTGTCCCGGACGCTGAGACGCTGAAAGATGCTGGGCTCTTGTGAGAGATAGCCGATACCCAGGCGGGCCCGTTTGTACATCGGAAGCTTAGTTATATCCCTGCCTTCGAATAAGACTTGCCCACTATTGGGGGCAATCATACCCATAATCATCCTGAAGGTGGTGGTTTTGCCGGCTCCATTTCGGCCCAAAAGCCCGACAATACTACGCTGGCCAATCGTAATGGATACCTCATTGACCACTGCTCGGCCAGAATATTTCTTTACCAGCCCGCGAGTTTCAAGAAGAGTCATATTTATCATTTTCGTATCTCGTTATATTGTATCTCGGCATTATAGCAGCACTAACGAGTTTAGAAAACCCCGCGATAAATCGCGGGGCTAAATATTTTTTATTTAGCCCCCAGTTTTACTGGGGGTTATTTATTGCGGGGTTATTTTTCTGGCATTTCTACTATATTTTTGGTATTAAGTATTCCTTTATTGTTAACAATGTGTTTTGTTTATTCAAGGTAGCGTATGTTTGCGGTTCTAAGTGATATACATTCAAACCTCGAAGCTTTAACTGTGGTGCTGGCCGACATCCAAAAGCGGGGCATAGAAACGATTTACTGCCTGGGAGACGTGGTCGGCTATGGGCCAAACCCGAAGGAATGTCTGGATTTGATTATAGAAAAGACCAAGTGGTGCGTTCTGGGCAATCACGATTATGCCACTGTTTACGAGCCGACAAATTTCAACTACCCAGCAGAGCAGGCCAGCTTCTGGACACGCGAAGTTCTGGAAACCGAAGAGGAAAGACGGCGCAGCGACAGACGCTGGAGCTTTTTAGGTAATCTGCCGATGCGGCAGTCGCTGCAAATAGAACTCGGGGCAAATTCAGCGATTATAGATTTTGTTCACGCCTCCCCCAGAAGGCCGGTCAATGAATACATCTTTCCCGACGATGTTTACACCAATCCAGCAAAGGTTCGGCTGCTGTTCGAGCGGGTCAAGCATATCTGCTTTGTGGGCCATACGCATATGCCCGGCGTATTTCTTGACGAGCCGGATTTCTATCTGCCCGACGAGCTGGGAAATGTCTATCCAATTGTCGAGGGTGAAAAAGCGATTATCAATATCGGCTCGGTCGGACAGCCGAGGGACAAGGATAACCGGGCAAGCTATGTGTATGTTAATGAAAACCAGGTGCACTTCGTTCGGCTTCAATATGATTTTGAAACTACGATGGAAAAGATAATGGCCATCGAGCAATTAGACAACTTCCACGCCGAGCGCCTGCGGGACGGAAGGTAAAAGAAATTGATTATTTACTATTGATTATTGAAGACGAGAACTTATGCGAATCTTAGTTTTGATTGTAGTTGGATTATTTTTAGCCCCCAGCACCGCTGGGGGTTCTGCAGGGGATTCTGTTTCGCTTTTTACGCTGGGTCCGGCTGATTTAACTGCTACCGGCGGGCCGGTAAAGAGCGTTACACTCGGCTCGGTAGACCCCCGCAGCGGCTTTAAGTTCCATTGTGAATTAAGCTCCGTAGGCGCAGCGATACAGAGAGCTACCTTTAGCGAATTTTTTGATAAGCGTGATTACAAAAACCCCAAGCCTTTAGTTATTCTTTCGCCCGCAAAGATGCCCGACGGCGGCGAGATTTTGTCGATGGCTAGCAAAGAGCTCGTTTTTGACAAGCTCACTCGCCAATTTAATCTGCAAAGATTGAGCTGGAAAAGCTACGATGTCCAGACCGCGAATGATGGCAGCCAATCGGCTACCTTTGAGGTGGTTATAAAAGATGCTGCTGATAAGCCGATTCTAAAGCTAAATAAGATATACAAGGTTGCCGTCGATAGTTATCTTTTAGAATGCAAACTAAGTGTTGAAAATCTTAGCGGCATCGAGCAAGAGGTACGTTTTAATTCGGCTGGGCCGGTCGGGATTGCTAAAGAGGACATCCGCTCTGATGAGAGAAAAGTTGTAGGCGGCTTCGTGGCATCTGAAGCAGGCATAGTCTCCGCTTCACAAGGCATCTTGAGTTCTTTCTTTGGAAAGTTTAGAAACGAGCTGGGCTTAAAGGATGCTACCTTTCAGTACCAACAGGCTCTGCGTGCCGGCAGCCAGGAACAAATCCAAGAAACAAGAGAGAATTTGCGGATAGGTCACAATCTTCCAGATCGTCACAGGCAGGCTCATTTTTTATGGGCGGCAGTGACCAATAAATATTTTGCTGCCATAGTCAGGCCGGTGCCCGATGAGGGGAAAGATTATTGCGACTGGGTGGCGGATAAGACCGCCTGGTTCTACAATCTCGACGGAGATGCAAAAGCCAATAGCAACGATGAGACGGTCGGCGTTGATTTGAAGATTGCCCCCAGCACCCTGGCCCAGGTTGGCCAGCCAGGTAGCACAAAAACATATAACCTTCAATTATATCTTGGCCCAAAGGACAGAACTCTTTTCCAAAAGGATGTCTTATACCGGAAATTAGGCTTCTTACATATCATAGATTTTATGCCATGCTGCTGCTGCCCAGCCGGTATTATCCGCCCGCTGGCATTTGCCATACTGGCGACGATGAAGTGGATGTATGGCTTTATCGGCAATTACGGACTGGTCATCATCATATTAGTGTTCCTGGTTCGGCTGGCTATGTATCCGATTACCAAAAAAAGCCAGGTCTCGATGAGCAAGATGAGCAAACTCGCTCCCAAGGCCGAGGAGATAAGACAGAAATACGCCAATAACAAACAAGAGATGAACAAGCAGTTGATGGCTCTTTACCGACAGCAGGGTGCCTCACCGATTATGGGGATGCTGCCGATGATGGCACAGATGCCCATCTGGATAGCGCTATATAGCGCGATATATGCCAGCATTGAGCTTCGTGGTGCGCCGTTTTTGCCGTTCTGGATTACCGACCTTTCCGCCCCCGACGCTCTAGTCAGATTTGGCGAACTGACAGTGCCACTGTTAGGCTGGAAGCTCGATTCGCTTAATCTTTTGCCCATTTTGATGGGCGTGGCATTTTACTTGCAGCAGAAACTGATGCCCAGCCAACCACAGGCAGCGGCAAATCCTCAGGTTGCTCAGCAGCAAAAGATGATGATGGTGATGCTGCCGCTGCTTTTCCCGCTGATGTTATACAAGGCCCCGTCGGGATTGAATTTGTATATTATGGCCAGTACTTTTGCCGGCGTTGTCGAGCAGCACGTTATCAGAAAACACATCCGCGAAAAAGAGCAGGAAGAATCGAAAGGTCTGGTTGCCGCAACCAGCAAGACCGGCGGAAAGGTCAAAAAGAAAAAACCTAAACCATTCTTCAAATGGTAACTGGTTAAATGGTAATTGGTTATTGGTTAAATGGTTGTTAAATCACAAGTTACCAATTACCAGTTACTAATTACCAATGTATAATCTTAATGACACCATTGTAGCTATAAGTTCACCGCCAATCGGAGTGAGGACCATCGTTCGCATAACCGGACCTGAGACAGTCAAGGTTTGCGAGCAGCTTTTTTGTACGCCAATCAACCCTCAAGCAAGCGGTGTTACTGCTGGGCAAGTAGCCATTGAGGCTGAGCTAAAAGTTGATGCAAAACTATATCTATTTCTTGCACCACATTCCTACACCAGCGATGACGTGGCCGAAATTCACCTTTTCGCAAACCCTGCTGTCACCGAAGCACTGGTGGACAAAGTCCTCACGATGGACGAGGGACGAAGGACGAGGGATGTAATCCGTATGGCTGGGCCAGGCGAGTTCACCGCACGGGCGTACCTTAACGGCAAAATTGACCTGGCTCAAGCCGAGGCGGTCAACGAAATCGTAGTCAGCTCCAACACATATCAATTAGCGGCGGCGGAAAAACTTCTTAGCGGACGATTGGCGGAAACCACAGCAAAGCTGCGCTCGGCTATAATGGATTGTCTAAGTTTGCTCGAGGCTGGGCTGGATTTTAGCGACGAGGATATTGAATTTATATCTAAAGAGGAAGCAATTGAAAGACTTGCTAAGATAAAAAACCAGCTTGAAAAGCTGCTCTGCGGCAGTATTAGCTATGAGTCCATAATTGATTTGCCGGCGGTTGGAATCGCCGGTGCACCAAATGCCGGAAAAAGCAGTCTGCTAAACAGGCTGCTCGGCCAGCAAAGAAGTATCGTCTCAGACCAGCCCAAAACCACCAGAGATGTACTTACCGGCGAGCTGGCTCTTCGGCATTGTAGGTGCGTGCTGTTCGACTGTGCAGGCCTCACTCAGAGGTCAGAAGACAGAAGACAGAAGCCTGCCCTGAGCGAAGCCGAAGGGACAGAAGTTCTGTCCTCTGACATCCGTCCTCTATCCTCTGTTCTGGATGAGTTAGCACAGCAGGCAGCCATTGGGGCACTGGCAAACAGTTCTGTGGTTGTATTTTGTGTAGATATATCAAAGGATGATTGGACGGAAGACCTTTCGGTTCTCTATACCCTAAACCCTATACCCTATACCCTAAATCTGATACCGGTTGCAACCAAATGCGATTTGGTCTCAGAAAAGGTCTTGCGCAATTGCCTCGGTAAGCTAAAGAATCTTTACGGTGCCCAGTTTCTGCCTATTTCGGTCAAAACCGGCGCCGGCCTGAAGAATTTGCGGGACGCGATTGATAAAAAACTACTGGAAAAATTCGAGATTCCCCGCGAAAGCGGTCTTGCCTTAATGGCACGACATAGGCAGGTTTTAACCCTTGCAATTGACAACATAAGCCAAACCATCAATGAACTGAAGGCTGGCAATGATGAAGTTGCCGCGACGATGCTACGAGCTGCTTATCAGGCCCTTTCTGATATAGAATCCGCCAGTGGGCGGATTGACGAACAGATATTGGATAGGATATTCAGCCGATTCTGCATAGGAAAATAGTCAAAAACCCCGCGTGAAACGCGGGGCTAAATATTTAGCCTGCGGTTTTACCGCAGGTTCCGGTTTAATTGTCTTTTGCCTCAAATTCGGCGTCGATCACGTCATCTGGGCCTTTTCTTTTGACCTCACCTTCAGGAGGTGGACCAGCCTCGGTCTTTGCCGACGAAGCTGCTGAAGCTCGGCCAGCGGCAGACTTTTTGGCCGCCTCTTCATAAAGCGCTTTGCCCAGCTCTTGGGCAGTGTCATTGAGATTGTCAATAGCTCTGCGTATAGCATCGGCATTGTCGCCTTTTATCGCATCTTTTAGGTTGTTCACGGCACTTTCGATTTTGCCGCGAGTCTGGCCGGAGACCTTGTCACCATGTTCTTTGAGTGTCTTTTGTGTTGAATAAATTAGCTGGTCGGCCTGGTTCTTTAGATCGACCACCTCTCTTTTTTTCTTATCTTCCTCAGCGTGTTCCTCGGCCTCCTTTTTCATCTTCTTAATCTCTTGCTCGCTCAGCCCTGAGCTTGATTTTATCACGATGGACTGCTGCTTACCGGTGCCAAGGTCTTTGGCCTGCACATTCAGGATACCGTTGGCGTCAATATCAAAGGCCACCTCGATTTGGGGAATGCCTCGTGGAGCCGGCGGGATATCGGCAAGCTGGAATCTGCCTAAGGTGCGGTTATCTGTGGCAAATTCACGTTCTCCCTGCAGCACATGTATGTCCACGGTGGTCTGGTTGTCCGCAGCGGTCGAGAAAATCTCTTTCTTACTGGTGGGAATGGTGGTATTGCGCTCGATAAGTTTTGTCATAACACCGCCGAGTGTCTCTACACCCAGTGAAAGCGGTGTTACATCCAGCAGCAGAATGTCTTTTACGCCGGTGTCGCCGGCCAGGACCGCTCCCTGGATGGCGGCGCCGATGGCAACCACTTCGTCCGGATTAAGGCTTTTATTAGGTTCTTTCTCGAAGATTTCTTTGGCAATCTTTTGGACCTTGGGAATCCTGGTCGAGCCGCCTACGAGCAGAACCTCATTTATATCCTTCGGCTGGAGTTTCGCGTCTTCCATAGCTTTGTAGCATGGGTTTTTCAATCGTTCAAAAACATGGTCACAGAGTGACTCAAACTTACTGCGGGTAATGGTCATCTGCAGGTGTTTTGGGCCTGAGGTGTCAGCAGTGATGAAAGGAAGATTGACCGTGGCTTCGAGCTGAGTGCTCAGCTCGCATTTTGCTTTTTCTGCGGCCTCTTTGAGTCGCTGGTGCGCCATTGGGTCTTTGCGAAGGTCTATGCCCTCTTGTTTTTTGAACTCGTCAGCTAAATAATTTATCAGTACCGCGTCCAGGTCATCACCACCTAAGTGGGTGTCGCCATTGGTGCTTAAGACCTCCAGGACGCCGCCTTCTTCTTTGAATCCGCCGATGTCGAGGATAGATATATCGAACGTGCCGCCGCCGAAGTCGAATACCGCGACCTTTTCATCCGGTTTCTTTTCAACACCGTAGGCAAGAGCGGCAGCAGTAGGCTCGTTGATAATTCGCTCGACCTTAAGTCCTGCTATGGTGCCTGCGTCTTTAGTTGCCTGGCGTTGTGAATCGTTGAAATAGGCCGGCACGGTAATGACGGCGTTTGTGACTTTTTCACCTAAATAGTCCTCAGCAGTCTTTTTTAAGTCCTGCAAAACCATAGCAGAAATTTCAGGCGGCGTGTATTTTTTGCCTCGCACCTCGACCTTGACCAGCTCATCCGGCCCGCCGACGATCCTATAAGGCACAAGCTTTTCTTCCGAGGCGACTTCGTTGTGACGTCGGCCCATAAAGCGCTTTATGGAAAACACCGTGTTTTCCGGATTGGTAACCTGCTGATGTTTGGCAATCTGGCCAACCAGTCTTTCGCCCTTATCCGTAAAACCGACAACCGAGGGAGTCAGGCGTGAGCCGGAGGAGTTGATTAAGACCTTCGGCGCGGTGCCTTCCATCACGGCAACTACCGAAAAAGTGGTTCCTAAATCTATTCCGATGATTTTGTTAGTAGCCATTTTAAACTTCCTTTCGATTTTTCAGTCGTGTATATAACAAATCTATATTATATCGTATATGCAAAAAATGTGCCAATTAGCAACCCAGGTATTATAAAGGCGACGTAAGTATTTCTAAGCAAGGAATTTAAGCCTGTTCGGAGGAGTTTTTTAGTTGTTTTTATGGGCGTTTTTGTGCCATTTTGGCAGGCATTTATTAGAAATTCGAAATCCGAAGCACGAAATACGAAACAATATCGAAATTCAAATACCTCAATGATCAAAAGGTTTTGAATTTTGAATTTTTGTCATTCGGATTTGTTTCGGATTTCGAAATTCGATATTCGAATTTAAACAATTTCCTGGTTCAGTGCTGAGCGGATAATCTTGGCTCGCAGCGCATCTCTACCAGTAGAATCCAGCGGTTTTCCATAGTTTAACTGCAGATGAGCCGGAAGGGTTAGCATAAACAGCCGATTTATAGTCGCAATGGAAATGCCTTTGCCTTCGTCTGTGGTGCCAGCCAGCGCGCAAAGCCTCTCTATCGCAGGTGTTGTTGCTCCCATATGCTGGTGCATATTAATACCTAACCGCAAATGGCTTAGTAGGAACAACGCCTCCTGCGAACTTATCAAATGGGCGTTTTGCAAAAGTGCCATCGCTCGAGAAATCTTATCGTCCAGAGTATCTACCTGCTTGGAGAGCAGCTCTGCTCTGGCGGCATTTTCGTATTCGATTATTTCAGGGATGATGGTTTTTTCAAATCCCGATACGATTGCCTGTTCCGAGACTCCCAGGCTTAGCTGGTTGGAGAGCTGGTACAAATCACTTGCTGCTTCGGTGCCTTCCCCGAATAGGCCCCTCACAGCCAGGCCCATATCCCTTGCGGCATTGAAGAACTTCTCTATCTGGCCGGTCATCTTCAAAGCCGGCAGATGCAGCATCACCGAGCACCGAATCGCCGTGCCCAGATTGGTGGGGCAGGCGGTCAGGTATCCGTAGCGAGGACTGAAGGCATAAGCGACCTTCTGCTCTATCATATCGTCGATGTGATTTATTTGTTTAGCACACTCGGACAGTTGACAGCCGGCTTTTAACACCTGCATTCGCAGGTGGTCTTCTTCATTAATCATAGCGGTGAAAAATTCCTTCCGGGCGATAACGACACCACGCGGGCCGCGGCCTGCGGCGTGATGCCGGCTGATAAGATGTCGTTCCACCAGGAGGTCTCTATTCAGAGCGGAGGTCTTGTCCACGCTGATATAGAAGATTGTATCACCCAGATCGAGCGACATCAGAACATCTTTTAGCTTCTCGAGGATTTCGGATTTTTCAGTGGTTGAGCAACGGCTTAAAAACTTATAGCCGGCAAGGTTCCTGGCCAGACGAATCCGCGAAGATATAACGATGTCAGCTAAAGGCCCCGAGCCGCTAAACCATTCGTTTATATCGTGACTTATATCAGTCAGCTTCATAGTGACTGTGACTGCCTTTGCTTCTAACCATCTCAAATCCAGCATTGAACAACATCTTCTCTGCCTTTTGTGGTGTTAACCTTGGTAGTTTAGCCAATTTTCACCTCTAAAGATGTGGTCAGAATTTCTTTACTCAATAATGTTTTTATCTCATCTTTCGACAATGTTTCTAAATAAAGTTCAATAGCTTCTTTTATATTACGTAATATCTCTTCAAATGTATCACCCTGAGTTTGACATCCTTCAAGCTCTGGGCAATATGCGTAATATCCATATTCATCTTTTTCAATGATTACATTAACTTTATAAGACATGTGCTTTTATCCTATATATAGCTTTCAAGCTGGTTTATTTTGTCTCGCAATTTGGCTGCCAATTCATAATCTTCGTTCCGCACCGCAGCGTCTAATTGTTGACGCAGGTTAGCGTGCTCAATTTGCTTTTTCGCGTCCTGCGGCGTCTTTGAAGGGACCTTGCCACAGTGGCTTGTTTTGCCATTGTGGGCCCTTTCGATCAGTGGCAGCAGTGATTTCTCAAAAAGCTCATAATCATAGGGACAACCCAAGACCCCTTCTTTGCGGAATTGACCGAGCGTAAATCCACAGCGTGGGCAACTGGTCTTCTGCTCTGAAGGACCGAACAGCTCCTCGTCACTTGGCTGGACAGCAAGCAAACTGCTAAGCAGTTCGTTTATTGAAACCTGACTCTTAGCGGCTATGCCCTGCTCGACAGCGCATTGTTCACACAGATGCATCTCGGTGCGCAGTCCCTCACTAATCTCAGTCAAGTGAATAATCGCTGTTTTTTTGTTACAAATCTGACATTGCATAATATTTTATTCTGCTTCCGACTTCTGTATTCTGTCTTCTATCATATTATACCAAAATCCTCAGTAAAAGTATCGTCAAATTTTGCAAACTGCTCCAGAGTTATTTTGTGAATTCAGCCGAACAGCCTGGTTCTTCCCTAACCTTGATTCTTCGCAATTTCAGCCCTGTTGGCAGCTTCGGCTTGAGTTTTTCATATATATACTTGGCTACGTTCTCAGCCGATGGGTTGTTCCGTCGAAAATAGTTGATTCTACTGAAGGATTTATTATCAAATTCAGCTACGATATTATCGACTGCTGCCTTGAGCCGGCGAAAGTCGATCACCACTCCCATAGCGTTGAGCGAGTCCGAGCTGACATCGGCGGTAACTAACCAGTTATGCCGATGTGCGGGTTCTTTTGAGCCGGAAGGCAAAATTAATTGATGCGACGCTCGAAAGCCTGTTTCGACACTGATAGTAAACATATAACTGAACCCCGCAATAAATTGCGGGGCTAAATATTTAGCCCCCAAATTTATTTGGGGGTTTTATGACCTTTCTTAAATCTTTTTCGCAAGCGTTTATGGACATTTTCCGGAATCAGGTTTGATAGATCTCCACCTAATGAAGCCACCTCGCGAATCAGGGTCGAGCTGGTAAAGCCATATTGTTCACTGGTCATAACAAAGACGGTTTCTATCCCTGCCACGGCTCGGTTTGTCATAGCGAGCTGGAACTCATATTGAACATCAGTAAGGCTTCGCAGGCCGCGTAGGATGACGTCGGCCTTCTTTTTGGTGGCGTATTCGACTGTCAGGCCGTCGAAGCTCTCTACCGAGACGCCCTTCATTTTTCTTTGGTGGATTATTTCCGCTATCATTTCGACGCGTTCTTCTGGCGTGAATAGCTGGTTTTTGATCGGGCTTTTGCCGACCGCAACAATAACCTCGTCGAAGAGCTTGAGGCTGCGATTGATGACGTCCAGATGCCCGTTAGTAATTGGGTCGAACGAGCCTGGAAAAATCGCCCTTACAAATTTTCTATTCATAAGTCTGTCATTTATAATTATGATTAATTATTGGTTCCTACGCAGATTCTAAATAATCAATAATCAATAATCAATAATCATTTTTGAGCCACCGGTCCAGCCAGGTAAGGACTGTTTCGTGCCAGAGGATGGAATTGGCAGGCTTTTGCACCCAGTGATTTTCGTCGGGGAAATATAGCAATTTGCTGGGAATACCCAGACGCTGCAAGGCATTGAAAGTGCCTAATCCCTGCGTCTGCGGCACGCGGAAATCGAGCGCTCCGTGAATGACCAGCATCGGCGCCTTCCAATTCTTAACAAAATTTACCGGATTGTGTTTTTCATAGCTATCATGATTGTCCCACGGCGTTCCAATATGGTCCCACTCCGGAAACCAAAGTTCTTCAGTGTCAAAGTAGGCCATTCGCTCATCAAGATTGCCATCGTGATTTACAAGGCAGCGAAACCGGTCCGGCCAGTTGCCGGCTATCCAGTTAATCATATAACCGCCGAACGAAGCACCAAGGGCACCAACTCTGTCGCCATCCATCCAGGGATACCGCTGCAGAGCAGCGGTAAGACCCTTTTTGAGGTCTTCCAGCGGTTTTCCGCCCCAATCGCCGCGGATAGAATCGCAAAAGGCCTGGCCATAGCCGGTTGAGCCGTGGAAATCCACCATTACCGCAGCATAGCCTGCTCCTGCATGCACTTGCGGGTTCCAGCGGTAGTGAAAGGTGTTGCCGAAGGAACCTTGAGGGCCTCCGTGAATCAGAAAAGCCACCGGATATTTTTTGTTCGGGTCGAAATCAACGGGCTTTACCACATAGCAATAGACTGTTTCATCGTTCCATCCGGCGAAAGAAAACTGCTCGAATTCTCCCATGCGGATAGCAGCGAGTTTCTCTGTGTTGATTTCGGTTAATTTACGCACATCACTGCCGTCAGGTCTAACCGAGTACAGTTCTACCGGACAGCGCAGGTTATTTAAGCCGTAAATAATTCTGTCATTTGCTATGCTGGGTGAGCTGACGCTGCCGTATTGGACGACGGTACGAGCTTTGCCGGTCTTTACATTGATGGCAAACAGGGACTTTTGGCCTGTATTAGCTGTCGTGGCATAGATTGTTTTGCTGTCGGCTGACCAGCAGATTTCCGAGGGGCTGCGGTCCCAATCCTCCGTAAGAACTCGCTCCTTGTTCTCTGGCCAGGGCCGCAGGATAATGCAAAAACGGTCGGACTCGTAACCGGGCCGAGACATCGCAAGGTAGGCTAAGGTCTTGCCATCCGGCGAAAAAAGCGGCTGAGTATCCCAGGCCTGGTTTTTCTCGGTCAAACACTTCGGTGGAGTCGAGCCATCGATGGGAGTATAATAGAGGTCGAAGTCCGTTGACCACGGTTCCTGCAAGCCTACGTCACGAGCGGTGAAGATTAAGCCGTTGCTATCCGGAGTAAATGCGATTTCTTCCGGTCCGCCAAAAGGTTTCGAGGGTGTATCTGCATCCATATTCCTCATAACGTCAACAGCTTGTCCATCGCTTGCAGGCATCACAAATAAATGTGAGCGTCTGCCGTCTTTCCACGTGTCCCAGTGCCGGACAAATATCCGCTCATAGATTCTGCCTGTCGAGTTTCTCTGTTTGATTTCATCAAGGTGGGCCTTTGTGGAAGCTGCGTTACAGTCGGGCAAGACCTCCATCGTAAAAGCGAGGTACTTTCCATCGGGTGAGACGACTAAATTGCCGACATCGAGCGGCTGGTCCGTGATTTGCTTGGCTTCGCCACCATCGATTCGGATTCGCCAAATCTGTTGATGCTCGGATCGGCTGGACAAGAAGTAGACCGACTTGTTGTCCGGCGCCCAGCGCGGATTGGTGTCAGCGTGCTGGTGTGTTGTCAATTGTCTCAGGTCTGTGCCATCGGTGCGAGCCAGCCAGAGGTCGGTTCGGCCTTTATTAGCCTCGGCACCTGTGGCCGAGGCAGCCCCCGCCACAGGTGCGGGGGCTAATGTTTTTCGTAACACAAAGACGATCCATTCTCCGTCCGGCGAAACCTGAGGGTCGGAAATCTGTTCCATTGCAAGCATATCGTAAATGGAAAATGGATGTGTTTTATCTACGGGTGACACAACAAGGACCTGGATACAAATAATCAACATAATAACGTGCATTTTTTCTCCATAAAACCCACGAATAAACCCCCCAATAAATTGGGGGCTAAATATTTTATATAAATTTTATTTAGCCCCACGTTTTACGTGGGGTTTTGTAAAGGTGTACTTTGTTGTTCCTTTTCCTTCGTCAGTGTAACAGGGATGTCAAGCCAGAAGGTTGAGCCACGGCCGATCTCGCTTTCCAGGCCGATACTGCCTGCAAGCATCACAGCTAATTCCTTGCTGATGGTAAGTCCCAGGCCGCTGCCAGCAGTTTCCCTGGTTATAGAGCCATCGACCTGCCGGAACTTTTCAAATATCTTTTCCCTGTCAGCTTCTGCGATGCCACAGCCAGTATCAGTTACAGCGATCCGGACCGTGTTGCCGTTAAGCATATTAGCTCGGATTTCAATTCTGCCGCGCTGCGGCGTGAACTTCACCGCATTACTTAGAAAATTGTGCACTATCTGCTGGACCTTGCCGGCATCTGTCATAAGAAGCGGCAGAAAAGGCTCGGTCAGAACTTTAACTTTGATTTTCTTTTTCCTTGTCTGCAAAGAAAAAGACGCCACCGCTGCGTCGATAATCTCGGGCACAGAGGTCTTTTCTATGTGCAATTCTATTTTTCCGGCCTGTGTTTTTGCCAGGTCCAGCAGGTCATTAATCATATTCAGCAGTCTATTTCCACTGGTGAGAATATTCTCGGCGTACCTTCGGGTCTTGTCCCAGGATAGTATGCCGGGCTTTTCTCGCAAGACTTGCGCAAAGCCCAGTATCGCATTAAGCGGTGTTTTGAACTCATGGGAGATATTGGCTAAGAATTCGCTTTTGAGCTTGTTGGCCTTGAACAGCTCAATATTACGCTGCGAAAGCTCTGCTATTTTGGCATCAAGTTGTTTATTTGCCTGTCGCAATTTTTCCTGGGTTGCTTGCAAGCCATCCAGCATGTGGTTGAATGCGTTGGCCAGTTTCTCATATTCATCGCCGGTTATAATTTTGCTTCTTATATCGAGGTTACCCTCGGCTACATTATTTGCCATTGCCCGTAGTTGCCGGATGGGCCGCAGTATTACTCGCTGGCTGATCCAATAAAACGCCACGATTGCGCCGGTGCCGGCTATAAGTCCTGCCACGCTGACCCAGACCAGATTTAACAGGGTTGTTTTACTGATTTGGCCTGCTGGGCGTTGAATAATTACCGCCCCTATCAGCTCATTCGGGCTAAAAGTGCGGGCAGAACCCTGTGGATTATGACAGCTTATACAGTTATCGGTTGCCCGCAGGATTCTTATATAATTGCTATGATAGAGGCCGCCTTTTTTTTCAAAGCTGATTATGTCATCTCTGCTGTTGTCAGCTTTTAGAGATTCGATAGTCTTTCGCTGTCTGTCGGTTAATTGGGCAAGCTGTTTTTGGACTGCTGCACTTTCGTTAGCCAGGCGAATCCAGCGGGTCTGGGGGTTATTAGGATCCAGGACATGGCCGGTGCTGTCCAACGGAACAAGGGCATCGCCGCTTTTTTCTTTTACCTGAAAGTGTTGTCTAAACAGCAGCGTTTCGACTTTGGCCCGTTCGGTATCAAGGTAATTCGTTTTTATAAGCTGTCGCATCCAGATATAGGGCAGAATAAGCGCAAGGGTCAAGGTAAAGACCACCGCCAGCCCGAACGTTAGCTGGCATTTTTTGGCCAACGAAAGAGGCCACAGCCGCAAAAAGTGTAAGATCCTTCTCCAAATATTTGTTAGATTAAGGCGCATGGACTTAAGACCTACCGCCAACTATCCGGTCTGTTTATGATAGTATTGCCTACTTTTATTTGTTCCAGAAACTGACATGATTGAAGAAGTTGTTGTGACATTTTTATCCTAAAATCCGCCTCCCTAATCAAGTCATTATTAGAACGACCAATCGGAAACATAATACCAATACTTTTTTCAGGGGCATATTTGCGAACCGCGAGTATAGATGGCATTAAATTACTGTCGGCAGACACGATTAAGGCCTTGTCGTATAGATTATCAATGGCATCACAGAATATCTTCAAGGCAATATTTACATCCGTACGTTTTTCTTCGTGGGTTTTATAAAACTGGTTACATTTATGACACCTGACCTGTTTTTCCAAAAAACGACCTTGTATGGTGTCAACTCCCGCCCATCGCAGTGCGCGAATATAAATTTTATGGCGACGGGCGTTATCCGGCTTCCATCGAACAATTGCAGTGAAGTAAAATATGCCCGTGATTCGGTTATTTTTTCCTACTACGCTTTCTGCGAGCTTGCGATAATTTAACCACTTGTACTTGCGGTAGGTTGGGTACTGAAGAGCATAATAAACGTTAAATCCATCTATATAAATACAATAACGGCTCATTCGCTGGTTGATTATATTTGCGCAAAAAATAACCCAGGCTCCGAAGAGACCTGGGGCCTGATGGCTAATTCCATCAGGGATGTATATATAATATCACTTATATAAGATCGGAAGTCAAGTAAATTTTCCATATTTTTTAATTTTTTCTCATGTTTCACGTGTTTTTTATCTCCCCGTCGGCGTCCCTTTCGATTGCGCGCAGATGCTTTTGCGTTCGTAAGCTCAGTTCGTCAAGCTGCCTTTGGTCAACTTCGCTGGGCGCATCGGTCAGCAGACACTGGCCGCTTTGGGTCTTGGGAAATGCAATGACATCTCTGATATTATCCGTGCCGGTAAGCAGCATAATCATTCTATCCAGGCCGAAGGCTATGCCGCCGTGCGGCGGGGCGCCATATTCTAAAGCCCGTAAAAGGAAGCCGAACTGCCGCTCCGCTTGCTGCTTTGAGATATTAAGTAGCTCAAAGACCTTCCGCTGGACTTTTGGGTCGTGGATACGGATGCTGCCGCCACCAATTTCAGAGCCGTTGACTACAATGTCATAGGCCTGCGACCGAACAGAAGCCGGGTCGGTCGCCAGCTTATCTAAATCTTCTGGCAGCGGTGCAGTAAATGGATGATGCAACGATTCGAAACGGGTTTCCTGCTCGTTCCACTCGAATAGTGGAAAGCCGACTACCCAAACGAACTGGAATTTTTTCTCGTCATAAAGTTTTAGTTCTCGCCCAAGCTTGCAACGTAGGGGAGCCAATGCCTTATTGACGATTTGCTCCTTATCAGCCAGCAATAAAATCAGATCGCCATCTTTTGCTCCGAAGCGCTGAATTATCTGCTGCTGAAGGTCGTCTCTGAAGTATTTGCCAAGTCCACCTATAAACGTGAGCTTGCCATTTTCATTTTTAAGCCGTATCCAGCTAAGGCCTTTGGCGCCGTAGTCGGCGACAAAGTCGGTCAGCGTCTTTTCAATGTCACTTCTGGAATATTTCTCGCCAGCAGGAGCACAAAGACCTTTCACTATGCCACCCTTTTCAATGGCCGAGTTAAAGATGTTGAAAGTGCATTGCTTTGCGATGTCGGATATGTCTTTTAGCTTCATATCGAAGCGCAAGTCCGGCCTGTCTGTGCCATAATCAGCCATAGCGTCTTGATAGGTCATCCGTCGCATCGGTGCAGCCACATCCACATCGAGTATCTGTTTCCAGATTTTTGCGACAAGATTTTCGTGAACGCCGATGACGTCATTACTATCGACAAAGCTCATCTCGACATCGATCTGCGTGAACTCCGCCTGTCGGTCGGCTCGCGGGTCTTCGTCACGGAAACAGCGAACAATCTGGAAGTATTTATCGACGCCGCTGACCATCAGGATTTGCTTAAATAGCTGCGGCGATTGTGGCAGTGCATAAAAGCAATTCTTGTGCAGTCTGCTGGGCACGAGGAAGTCTCTTGCGCCTTCCGGCGTGCTTTTGGCCAGCATCGGCGTTTCAATCTCCCAGAAGCCCAATCGGTCAAAATAGTCCCGCACAATCTTGGTGACCCGATGCCGTGTATGCAGTCTCTGCTGCATTTCGGGCCGGCGAAGGTCAATGTATCGGCTGTGAAGCCTTATCTCCTCGTTTGTCTTGTCGGCACTGTCTACTTCAAATGGCGGGGTCTTGGAAACATTGAGAATTTGAAGCTCCTGCACGGAGACCTCGATCTGGCCGGTCGGCAGCTTTGGGTTTGCCATACCTTCACTTCTGGGCTGAACGATACCTTTAACTGCTACTACCCATTCGCAGCGGGCCGTCCTTGCTAACTTGTGGGCCTGTGGTTGAGTTTCAGGATTGAAGACCAATTGGGTCAGGCCATATCTATCGCGCAGGTCGATGAAAACCAGGTTTCCGTGATCGCGATAGGAGTTGACCCAGCCCCCCAGGATTACTTTTTTGCCGGCGTCTTCCAGCCGAAGCTGCCCGCACGTATGTGTTCTTTTCAACATTACAAAAATCCCTCTAGAAAGATCCCCTCAAAAGGCATCTTTATTTTTTCTTTCCTTTTCTTAAAACTGTATCTGCGAGGCTTTGAGGGGCTATTTTGTAAATATCGAATTCAGTAATATTTTTATGTGTTATTCCTATCTGATATTCTATGCCTCCTCTGTGCTGAGGGCTCAAGTACTTGTTTTTCTTTACCTCCTCATTAGACATAACCCAATATATTATCTGATCTACCCACACACCGATAAAAATAAAAACATCTGCTATATCCAGTTTAATCTGCTGGTAATTCATCCAAAATGGTTCATCAGAGGAATATCTTAAAGCCTTTTCCATTAAATTTCCTTTTTTCTTTGTATTTATTGATCTACAGGCTTTCACTTCGACCTTTATACCTTCAAACCACAGGTCATATTGACCTTCATATGAAGAGTCTAAATTTTTATTTGGCCTTTGAAACCTATTGTCGACATCTATGATATGAGGATGCCCCCATATTTCCCCAAAAGCACGAGGTGAGATCCCATAAAGTTCTAAGTAGGGATTAGAAGAAACATATTTCTCTTTCAGTTTTTCATATTCATGGAACGTAATGACTTTTTTATCAAGAAAAAACATGAGAATGTACTCATATTCATTAAAAGGAAAGACAGATATTAGACTTCCTAATCTAGCTTTGAATAATTGACTGTCTTCTGGTTCCAAAGATTTAGATAAATTCTCTAAATATTGTTTTAATTGTTTTATGTCCATTTTATTTAAATTTCTATTGTTCTATTTCAGGAAAAGGATTTCTCCATTGCCAGCCTGTTTTACCTGTTTTTCTAAAATGCTCTAATCTTCTTATCGTAATTTCTGCGAATACCGGATCGATGTCGAATGTATATACTTTTCTTTTTAATTGTTCTCCAGCAATTAGAGTTGTTCCGGAATGGGCAAAAAAATCTATTACTAAATCATTTTGAATAGTAGCTGATAGAATTATTCTCTCTATGGCCTTTAGGGGTTTCTGGGCATAGCATCCTGGTACGTTTTCCTCCATTCTGTAAAATACTTGTTGAATATCCACCCATACATTGCCTGCTCTTATATAGTTTGACCTGCTACGCTCTAGATTTTCTGTGATTCTTCCACCGACTTGTTTATAATATCCCTTCAATATTTTTGGAATGTCGGTATATTCAGCATCAACATTAAAGTAAGGATTGCCTTTAACATAATAAAGCAGTTCCTGTCTTACCCACATCCAGTTTTTTTGCGTACCATATCCTCTTTGATTTCTTAAGGTAATGATATTTCTGGGACTCAGTTCTTTAAATTTTCTCATCAAGATAATAAAATCGGGAAGAGGTTGGAGATTGTCTTTGTAATCTGCACCTATCCATATATAAAAGTGCGCGTTCTTATCCATAATTAGGATTGCATTTTGTACCCATTTCTCAGAAAATTCTAAATACTTTTCTAAACTTATCTTGAATAGATTAGTTGTATTTGCATTTCCAACCGCCACATTATAAGGTGGGTCGTTTATGACAAGTTTTGCCTTTTCATTTCCTACTATTTTTTTTACTTCTTCGACCTTTGCAGCATCTAATACGCCTACTTTGTGTCCTCTTGATTTGTCCTCCCATATTTCGCCGTATTTTAATCTGCAAAATGATAATATCTTGTTTTTCAATACACCATGCAAATCTATGCGTTCAAGTTTCTCTGTAGTTTTACCTTTTTTAACCTCTTTATCAATAATGCGTAACTCAGGAAAAAGGGTTATGTTTTGTGTATTTGTAATGTTCATGGTTTCAATACTCCAATATTGCTGCCATAAGGGCAGACAACTTTCTTGGGCGTGTAGTTTCTCTCTTTATTATTTGGCTCTTTTCCATCAATCCGCGACCCAAATCTTAAAATCTTTGGGTCCGTTTTGCGTTCAAATTTGATAGGTTCCTTAAAGATGTACGGAAGATTCTGAATCTCTTTTTCAAAGTTGTTTGATAAATTTTTTTGCCGAATAATCTCGATTTTAGTCTGTTGGTCGAAAAGAGATTTTTTCCCTGCGAGTCTTTCTTTTATAATGGGTAGATAATCAGCATTTACCTCATACCCTATCGAATTCCTTGCCAGCTTAAGTGCAGAAAGGGAAGTAGTACCACTACCCAAAAATGGATCGAGGATTGTTTCTCCGATAAAACTAAACATCTTGATTAATCTTTTCGGCAGCTCTTCTGGAAAGGGAGCAATATGGTTATTTTGTTTTTCGCCGCTAAAGTTCCAATGTCCATAAAAATACTCGTTCCACTCATCACGCGATAGTTTTGATTTTTCTTTTATTTGCTTTGAGACTTTAGGCGGATTCCCGAGTTTCTTAAAGAGCAGGATAAACTCGTAGTCTAACTTAACTATGCCGTTACGCGGATACGGGAATGACCCCATAATCGTTGCGCCGCCAGTAGTATTGCAGGTAGTAACTTTTTGCCAGATGATCGCCCCCATATAGTCAAAGCCAACAGTCTCGCAGAATTTTATAATCTCCGTGCGAATAGGAATCACCTTATACCTGCCGTAATATACGGAGCGGGCGAATTGGTCGCCGATATTAATGCAGAGGCGACAGCCTTTATGAAGCACGCGATGACATTCTTTCCATACCAAATTCAGGTTATTAATATAATCCTGGTAGCTGTCATTGTAGCCGATTTGCTCTTTTGGGCCGTAGTCTTTTAGCTGCCAGTACGGCGGCGAGGTAATAATAAGGTGCACAGACTTGTCCTGAACCTCACGCATTTTTCTCGAATCGCCGATTATTACTTTATGGTAACCCATTTTCTCACTATTTTTTAGCCTTGGAGCCGGTTTTTCCGGCAACTTAGGATAGTTTGCAGAAGCGGTTTCGTCAATAACTGTTTTTGTCGTCAAACGCCTTGAGTACATCGACGTTGCCGGCAAGAATGGGTGGAAAAGGTCTAATTGCGTCCGGCTTCTTTGAGCATGTTGCGAAGATAGATGTGCTCATCGCCTACCCACGGCTTTGAACAGATATCAATATCACCATCACCATCTACATCCGCTGCCTTTGCTTCGTGACATTGTTTGCCGGCTAAAATAACATGCTCTCGCCAGGCATGGCCTTTGCCATCGGTATTTTCCCAGACGAACCATTTGTGAGGCAGCGTTTTTGTCAAAGGCCCACCGCCGGAGAAGATGTCCATGTCCCCATCGTTATCAAAATCGGCTAACGCCAGCGAATGAAAATCCTGGTTGGTGTGCTCCTGCGAGATAAGTTGTGTGAGCCAGTTTTTGCCCTTGCCGTCGGTGTTTTCAAACCAGAAGACCCTGGCGTCGACTGTATCGGCTTCCGCCTGTACAACATCTTTGTCGCCATCTCTATCCATATCGTAGATCCAGGTTTTTATTGCCAGGCCGTATCTGTCGGGTCTATTTCCGCCGGTAGGAATGAGATTCTTGTGCATTTCCCATTGGGTTCCTTTTTGATCGAGATTCTCGAACCAGGCATCGGCGCGAACGACGTCAGTGTCACCATCGCCGTCTATGTCAGCAGCACCTTTTGGGTCAATGCCGCCATGGACCGGCTCGCCGATTCTTGTGCCCTGCCAGGTAAGTTTTGGATCCGCGGGGATTTTATACCAGAATAAGCCGCTTCTGTCGCTCATCGCCACAAGGTCGATTCTTTCATCACCATCAATATCCGCCAGGATATTATCGTGACTTCTTGCGATGACGCCATTTTCGTATCGGGTAAATTCTTGCTCTCGTGGCTTGCCGGTATTGCGGAACCACGTTCCGCCTGATAGCTGGTCTATCCATCCATCGCCATCAATATCGAAAGCCGTTCCGCCAACCTCAGTCAGAACTTTTTCACCCAGCAGATGTCTTACCCAGTTGTCGGGCGTTTGATACTCGAACCACCAGGTATCGCCTCTGTTGCAGCCGACTATCCAGTCCAGGTCTCCATCTTTGTCAACATCGACCAGCGAGGTCTGGCCCATCTGGTTTCCAATCCTGGCGATTTGATAAGATTCAAAATTCGGAAAATCTGCGAGTGCCAATGAGCAAGATAGACAAAGACCCACGATAATAACAATCAAATACAATGCGCTTACATGGCTACGATAAAGCATGTCAAATTCCTTTCACCAAAGCGTTTAGCAGTCGCTGTGCCGGCGACGGCTAAACTACTTTATATAATAGCCGGAGACTCGCCATTGGCCGTCACTATCCAGCATAGGCGTTACTGTCTCGACAGCGCTCTTTTTGTTTTCAAAGCTGGTTTCGTATTGGATTATAACGTATTGGCCGTCCGGCGCTCCAGGAGCTGTCACGGTGTAGTGTGTTGACTTAATCTGTCTGGATACCAATTTGCCCAGAGGCTCTCTAAAGGCCCGGCAAGATTGCTCCCAACGGTCTTTGGCCAGAGCGTTCCTGAAGAATTTCGCACTCTCTTGCCAGCTTTGGGCGTAATCTCCGCTATCTACCAGTTGCAGCCACGCATCGGCGGCCTGTATAGCAGCCTGCTCAGCCTCAGGATTACTCTGGGGCGGTGGCGTCGATTCAATCGTCGTTTTCTCGGCTTGGGAGGCTGGTTTATCCTTCGGTTCGGCAGTCGGCTGTTTTTTCCGACAGCTACTTAATATTACCGCTGATACGATTAACAGTGCTACTATTGCGGGCGTTACGTTCCTCATACTCGTGCTCCTTATAAATTTTCTTTTGCAAAAAAATTGCAGCAGATTTGCTTCAAATCTATTTGTTTTGGGTAATTATGGTATTTTTTTAGAGACTGTAGTAGCGTTACAGAGTAAATAATACTTAACTCCTTTTAATAAAATGAGTTATGTAATGTCACAATTTACAAATTGCAGTCTTCTGTCTGTTATTGAAGCAGTTTCCAGCGCAAAATTTGGTATTTTGCCACCATTTGACTGAAAGCGGCAACCATATACCAAGCTATACTCTTTAGTCATCTTGTTATTGCCTCTAAGAAACTCTGTTTTGTTGCTATAGTGTCTTTTTTTAGCCAAGAATCAAGGCAGATTGCGAACACGAATTGAAATTTTGCTTGTCAATATTCCAGCGATGTAGTAAAATCCCAAATGGTAGTTGTGGCAGAGATGAACATTCTTGGGCAAAAATAGTATAATTTTGTGGAGTTCTTTGATAGATTGTAGCTTAGCATTCGACAGGGCTGAGGTTATCTCGCTTTTCCTCTCCCTCCGCACCTCAGCCCTGTTTTTATGCGCTTTTGAAAAAACCCCACGTAAAACGTGAACCCCGTGTAAAATACGGGGCTAAATAAATCGAATATTTAGCCCCCAGTTCCACTGGGGGTCTTTACTTTTTAATACCGTCTGGCCGCGGTTTTTGTGGGGTGTTTGTAGTTGACGAAAAAGTACCGCAGGGCGTCAATTGGGTGGTCGTAAACGCCATCTTTTAACGGCAGTTCCCGGCTTACATCGCCGCTGTACTCCAGATAATGATAACACTGCATATCCTCAATCAGCCGGATACGTTCTCACCACGTGACATTTACCTTAACCTGTTCACAAAATGCAAGTTCTTGTTTAGAGATCGACCGATTCTCAAACATACAGGGCTCCTCTTCGGTACTTTAGTTCATAATTATATTGACTAAGATGTTAAAGCTCGTACAATATAATGTTATAATTATACTTAACATAAAATAGCTTTATCCTAATTATTTTAGCGAGTGAGAGAAATGATAGATGACAATACCGAAATCCACACAATTGAACACCCAGATAGTGATCTATTTGTTCTTACTGACAAATTTGGTCACGACGCACCTCTTAAACGAATCTTTCAAATAGTGCTGGCTCAGGGGTGCAGATCAATTTTGATAGAAAAGGAGTACGACGAAGAAGAATGGAAACAGGAGCACAAAATATTCTACGGTAACCTCTTTAGAAAATACGCTGACAAATGCGACCGCCTCCATTTCTTCTCTTCAGACGTGACCGTGGACGATTTCCTCTCCATTGAGCAGTTTCAGGATAATTACTTGGGCTTTTGTGTTCTGCGCCCCCTCTCCACACGAAGAGTGGTGAATGCTGTGATCAAACCTTCGGAGGACAAAAATGACCCACCAAAGTCTTTCGTCCTCTGCCAAGAGACATTCGCTGTAAAAATAGACATTCAGAATGGGGCCCCACAGACTCTAAAAGTTGCTGGGTTCCCTTTTATGCAACAGGACAAGCATTCCGCGTGCTGTGCTCACGCTGGACTTATTATGGCTGACCGGTTTTTAGTACAGCGTCGAAATAGGGAAAATCCTGGACTGAATGAACAACCACATCTTCTGGAAAGCATAAGGAATATTCTATCATCAGTCCCGGGCGTTGGAAGAAAGATTCCTACCCCTGGTCTGCGCCCAATTGATATTTCAACCGTGTTAGAAGGAGAGGAATACTCTCCTCTTGTATATGTATACTCTGAGGGCAACAAACCACCATTCGCTTTGGAGCGAATGCTGTACCACTATCTCGAGTCTAAGATTCCGGTTCAGTTGCTCATACCAACGCGAGGCGGTGGGCATTCGTTGACGGTTATTGGACATTCATTCGACCCTGATGTATGGTGGGCTTTGGCTCGCGAACCATATTATAGCGCTAGGCCATTGGAAGAGTTTTGCCATTGCAGCACGAATTGGATTGAGCACTTCATCGTTCAAGACGACAATTTTGGACCTTACCTGACCGTTCCTAAAGATTATGTACGATCATGTGAAACATCTGGCCAATCAGCCATTGCGGTCCCATTGACTCTTGATGTAACTATAGAAGGTCCGACTGCTGAGTTAATCGCCACCTGTTGTATTGCCAAGGAGATCAATGTACAAAGGATATTAGAAGCTCGGAATAATGGTCAAATTTCTGATAACACATGGAAACTTTTCGAGGTTATGTGGTCCCACTTTCTTCGGAGGGATTTAGTTCTCAGAACGTTCTTGGTAGGTAGTGATGAGTTTAAAAACTCATACGTTCCTATACATCTCAAACAATACTATGATCCTCTGAGGTTGTACAATAAAGTTTGGCTCACCGAGATCAGTATTCCAGAATTGTTTTCTCAGACACGGAAACGACTCGGAGAGATACTTATCGACCCAACTGCTCCCTCACCTCCTTTGCTTGGCCAAAACCTATTACCCGACCCCAAAGAAGCAGCACGTGCACTTTTGGCAATTCATGTGCCCGGATGGATAGGAACTCGTGACGTTGATGTAGAAAACCTGACCCCTAATTATATCTTGGATGACACTGTCTACTCACATATTATCAGAAGGGCGTGAATTCAGTAACGAAATTGGGAAGCTAGAGAATCTCTTTTCCACTGCTCAAGAGCTAAAAGAGTGTCTCTAAGACGCTTCAGAGTCTCTTTTTTCAACTCTTCTTGTTCTCTAGTATCAAATAACTGCATTTTATCACGGCGTAATTTCTCTTTTTTTCTATCTTCCATCCGCTCTTCCTTCCCAAGTTATTTCGGAAATTTTTTCGTACTTTAGACCATACGTGGTAACAACACAGAGGTTCTAGAACTACACGAATAGTCCGTAAACCTCCTCCTTTTATATCGGAGAATTAAGCTTCCTTGCTTCATATAAAGTATACCAATTTTATTATCAATTATGCAACCTGTTTTACCTGGCTTTTCTAAATTTCACAAGTGATACGTTGATAGGAAAATTTTTCTTGTCTCTAAGTCCTTATATAAAAGCAACTTATACATTACAAGAGAAAATCAAGGCCTACTTTGCGCAATATAACTTTCTTTTCTTTGATAAAAAATTTTTGGGTATTAGGTAATATTAAAATTAGTATATTGCAACCTTTTCTATATTCTTGTCAAGAGTTTTTCAAGATTTTTTACAATATTTTTTGTAAATAACTCCGTATCATTTCCGTAATTTTTTCAAATATTTTACAATTTTCAATAATGCCTATATATGGTTTTGGCAGGGTGTTTGAAATTGACGAAAAAATACCGCAAAGCGTCGATTGGATGGTCGTAAACGCCATCTTTTAACGGCAGTTCCCGGCTTACATCGCCGCCAGCTTCCGGATAATGATAGCACTGTAAAGCCTCTATTAGGCGAGGGCAACGTGGTGAAATAATCAGCGAGCTTTTGCCGCAGCCATCGCGGATCGCCCGGCGGATAAGCTCAATGCCCTCAGCGATGCTGCTTCTTCTGAATCGCGTCGCTATCCCCATCGTCCGCAGCTCCCGCACAATGCTTGTGCCGGTTACATCATTAACGCCAGCACCAGCAGGGTCGCAAAATGTCGCTGCAACCTGCTCCTCGGCACAGGGCGTCCGGCTTTTTATCTCGTTAGCGTGCACATCAATGGTGGCTCTGCTGCGAACATACTCTTCTATCACCCGGATAGCGCCGGCACTATCGACCTGAATCCACAAACATACAAACGGATTTACAAATCCAAAATCGAGCGAGCGATACAAAGACAGATTCGGGTCATAATCAACCGGTTGGACGTGCGTGGCCGGATCAAACTCATCAAAGACCGCATTCTCAAGCAAAGGTTTCCTGCAAAGCATCTCAGCCTCCCAGCTTGCCCGGCTGGCCCGACGCATCTGCGTTATGCAGTCGTTAATCTTTAGATATCCGCAGCCTTGCCGTGCCTTTCCTTGGCAATCCGTCCATAGAGGACACTGTGAGCAGCTTCGTTCGCGACACCGCTCAATTACTTCCCAGATGCACCACTTGAACAGTTTAGCCCCGCCACCCGTGGGCGGGGTGTCTGCCAATGAAACAATTTTTTGCATAAGCCCGTATGGCCGGTGCATTGTGCTAATCATCTCCATAGCGGCAACGATATTTTTTGTGCTGTGGGTGGTAAACTTTGCCGCTGCGAAAACATCCTCATCGAAAAGCTCGACCTCATCGCAGCGTAGTTTTTGAACGTGCTGGCCGCGTACGCTGGTAGCCGACTGCGTCAGTACCGAGACCTCCGAGCCGTTTGCGAAGCGACATTTTTCTTTTCGGACTGGGCCGGAAAGTGCCTGTTCAAAGCCGTTACGTAGAAAACCGGTCAAGTATTCATACATCCTGCTGGATTGTTCGCCTGAGCCGCCTAAGATTCTGACCTGGCAGTTCGGCTTAAAGACGCAGTCCAAGAGCGTGGCGACTGCTGCGAGTTCTGTCTTGCCGCCGGCTCGGTTGGCCCAGACGATGCAATCGGCGTTTGTCGTTGTGCGTCGTGCGTCTTGCGTCATGCGTAAGTCGGCAAAATCTGCGGAAAAGCTGTGCCAGAGGTAGTCCATCGGGCTATTGTGCTGCGGACAAATTCTTCTATCTGGGATATCAACGCCCAGAAAGACCTTGACATAGTTTTTAAGGTCTCGTTTTGTTCTCGGCATAGTCTGTCGAAGAGCCGAATAGACATAAACTGCCTTTTTAATATTCTTTATTGTGTCATTGCTGTGAAAACAGGAATCCATGATTGTTTGTGACATAAGTACTGCCTCCTGACTGGAATGTCTGATTATTTGGAAAACCAAAATGCAGGCCGGCAATTACTCTATGTGTAAATGTTCCAAAACGATTATTGGGCTGTTTTCAAAGAGTCTATGATCCAAGTTTATAGAGGAAGAACCTAACTATAATTGTGCAGATGCCAATATATTTGGAAGTGTGTCGCAAAAGCTGGCAAAGACAGGTTCTTGTTCTTTAATCGCCTTGCGTTTTTCCTCCATAAGCTGGCGTACCTGTTTTTTGATTTGTCTTACCACCATAGTAACGGACTGTATACTATGGTATTTAGGTCCCAGTATACGAAAGCCTTTAGGTAAGCCGCTAAACCAGCCAATCTCGAGCAATAAAACGTCATCGACATTCTCAACAAACGTTGGCTCCTGATCACTGCTGATCCGAACATAAAGTATGTCAGCATCTTTATCGTAGCTATGTGCGATATTTATTTTGCTGTTGGCCATATCAACCTGCCCATTTGTCGTTTTCTTTTACTGGGATACGCAGTTCTGATTATATTTGTGTTCCAATTTACCACCACATTTATATAGGCACGACCTAAGACGGTATCAGCTATATAGAAATCGTTAAAAATCTTTTCGTAGATAACGACATTTTTTTCTTTTGTACTTTGCCTGACCTGCGAGGGGTTTTCAAGTGTTTCTACGATTTATCATAAAAGCGTTCGAAGTAATCCCTGCCTCTGTCTTGTATAATGTGATTCCAAGTGCGCTCGGACAATTCCAGTTTTCTTTTTGCATAATCCGTTATTGTTATTGGACCGTTTTTGAATCCCGGTTTATCCATCCGTAGGGTACAAATTTTAGCCTTAAAAAGCGGGTTGTCAACACTCAACTCCAATAAAATTTTACCAGGTTTTTCTTAGAAGGTCAAGTAAAATTCCTTTAACTTTTTTTGTCATAACAATTTAATCTAAAATATCGACCAGTCTCGTTAAGTCTTTGGTACAGCCGTCACAGTGGGGGTAACAAGCAAGTGCTTTCCCTGGCCGGGGACCAAATCCATCTCAATGCCTTCGCTCAAATTTTCACCAGAAAAGGTCCTTTTTGAATTGCCGCTCAAGTCGGTAAGTGTATAAGTCTTTGCACCTTCGACCGTAAACCACTGCGGGAACTGGTTTATGCGGGGCCAGTCAAGCGGCAGCTTCATAATAGTCTTGTGACGCGGCACATCGAAGATAAGCCGGCCCTGCCAGGGTTTTTCAGCTCGCAAGGTTATTTTGAGCGTGTCACTATCCTGCACGGCCCCAAAGATGACATCCTCTCGCCAGGGCTGGATTGTAAGGCCTGCTGTTTTCCACAGGCAGTACATGATGGTAGTTCTTGCGAAGTTGCCATCGCCGTGCCAGCCTTCGATAACGCCATCTGGCTTCTGGATATTCCACATTACTTTTATTTCGTTATCCAGCCAGGCGGCGACCGAGCCGACAGTTTCGCGATTATAAAGATTGATGGCGCTTTCGATGCAGTCGGCATAATCATCTGAGCCGCCCCATTTGTAATTCGGGTAGCTGTAATGTTCTTTGAGATTCGATAGGGCCTTTACAACGGCATCGCGATAGGCCGGGGTTTTATCTATTAGATAGACCGTGTAGAAGCCGTTGTAGGTGTAGCCCCAGGTATCGACCAGGGCTTTATCATGCTCGCCGGTCTGTGGATTGATGCTATTGTAAAATAGGCCGTGCTCGTTGCGTGCAACTTCGAGAATGCGGTCGAGCATCTGGTGGATGGGTTCTTGATAGGCCTCCTTTTTTTCCGGCAGGGCAAAGTGCACAGTCGCATACAGCTCGCATAGTCCGGAGATGATTTCGCAGCCGTGGTCACGCAGCCGCAGCATTTTTTCGTCACTTGTGGGATGATGCACATCGAGCAGGTAATAATCGCCGAGGCGGATAGCCCAATCCAGATATTTCTTATCGCCGGTCATCCAATATATCCGCGAGAGCGTCTGGAGCATCTCGCCATTGACTTCTTGGCTGGTGGAGATGATTGTGCCGTACTTGGTTTCGATGGGGGCGTGCTGCCATATATCGTCGAGGATATCGAGCATTCGCTTTGACCAGGGGCTTTCGCCCAGCCATTCGGTAAGCGGCAATAGGCCATCTTTGACGTATTCCGATGAGCCAAAGATGATTCGGCCTATCTCAGGCTGGGTGTTCTGAAAGTCCTGTTTGGAAAAAGAGTATGTATCTGGCAGAGCACCGATTCGGGAGGTTAACCTTGTTTCGGTTCGGAGCATATCGAGCATTCGGCCTTCAAAAAGCTTTCGGTCGGTAATCGCCGCGGTCAGCACCATAAAGGGGTAATTATCAGCGGCGCAGTCCTGGGCGTTCCAGATGTCTTTATCTTTGTCGAGATTCCTGGGGATAAGCCCGGTCTTTGGGTCTGCGTGATTTAGCCAGCCTTGGACAAACCTTCGGCAGCGAATAAACCCTTCGTTGGCAAGTTGCCCATTCTCGGCAGCCTTTTTGAAAGCTTCATCGTCTGTTGTGTTGAGCTTTCCGATTCCATGTTTAGCCCCCAAATTTATTTGGGGGTTATTACCCCCAGAATAAACCCTTCGACTTCGCTCAGGGCAGGCCTGGGGGCTAAACGAGGCAAGGGCCAGGCTCAGCATAAGCATTGTCTTTTTCATTTTTACTGTGACCTCCGCAATGCTGCCGGCGCGTCAGCGACGGCTAAAGTTATATCTTATCGTATTTTTCGCCCACGATGTTCACTATGGCCAAAAAGTATAATAACATAAGCTGAACCTCAAGTATAATAGATAGCTCAGTTTTGAGCTTTTAGTTTTTGAGTTTTTTGTTTATTCTGCTATGCCTTCGTTCATTTTTCAGGACGATGATATTATCGCGGTCGATAAGCCAGAGGGCCTATCGGCCATAGCTGAGCGGAACATAGAAAAAGACTGCCTGCTTACGCAACTTTCCGCTCTGTTCAGGCACAAGGTATATGTTGTGCATCGGCTGGATAAAGATGCCAGCGGCGTAATCCTTTTCGCAAAGAACGCCGGCGCACATCGCTGCCTCTGCCAACAATTTGCCAAGCACACTATTAAAAAAACTTATCTTGCTCTTGTACATGGCCAAATCAGTGGTGATGGCGGCACTATTGAAAAGCCGCTGCGTCAGTTCGGCTCAGGCCGAGTGGCCGTAGATATCCGTTATGGAAAGCCCGCCGTCACCGAGTTTGAGGTTGCCCAGCGATTCACCGATTGCACGCTGGTGCTGGCGCATCCTGTCACCGGCAGGCGTCATCAGCTCCGCGTGCACTTTTATAGTATCGGCCATCCGATTGTCGGCGACAAATTCTACGGTGATAAGAACCCCCCAATAAATTGGGGGGCTAAATATGTACGTTTGATGCTGCACGCCGAAAAAATCACCTTTCAATTGCCATCGGGCAGACAAATTACTTTGCAAGCTCCGCCACCACAATCCTTTACGGACTTTGTTGAAGATATTGGCAAATTCCAGCGACATCATTGATTTGCATCTTCCGCCAGAGCGGCCAGTATCCTGCTGGCGGTCTCGGCGGAAAGTCCGAGTGGGCTTTCCGAATCCATCGAGGACCCCGCAGTAAACTGCGGGGCTAAATATTTAGCCCCCAAATTTATTTGGGGGTTCTTATCCTCCCGCGAACTCATCGAAATAATGTCCAGACACGCCTTGCGAGCGGTCTCCTGGCTCTCCGACTCGGTAAGCTGCACTAATTTGGCAGCCGCCAACGGCGCATACCTGGCCAGGATAAACTGGCTTTGACGATAGGCCCTGGCGATATGCTCATTAAACTGCTCGGCAAAGAGTTCATCGGCCAGCCATTTGTTGTAGAGGTTTCTGTTGACGTTGTGTTTAGAAAGAACCGCCTGCTCGTCCAGTTCGCCAGCGAATAAGTCCTCAATGACGGCTAATTGCTTTTTGGTCAAACTCTTTTTTTTGCCCATTTTTACTTCCAGGACGTTTGAGAAGCCCCAGTAAAACTGGGGGCTAAATATTTTGTTAAATATTTTGCGTTGCTCGCAGGGCGGCCAGTTGTTGGGTGCGGCGTTGCTCAAACTGCTCCGGCGTCAGTTTCACGGCTTTACTGGCTCGACCAAATCTTTCCTTGAACTTTTCTATTTCAGCAGCAGTGTTTTGCATCCGCTAGGCGAAGGCGACGCAATTGTTCTTTTATTGTTCTCTGTTATAGTATTGTTTATAGTAGTACGACAATTCTGTCGGACTCGAACACCATTTTTGGCGGAGGCGACCTGCGGGTGTGACTTTGCCCAGATGGTTCGGTAGTCACCTTTGCCGTTTCGCACAAAGACGAATTGTTTTATCGCCGCCAGCCATCTTTCGATAGTGCGTTGCGAGACCATAAATATCTGTGCCAGCATTTCATTGTTTTGCCAGCAGCCCTTGACGCCAAAGCTGTAGATATAGGCAAGCAAGGCTTTCTCGCACAGTCCAATCTGGGAAGGATTGAGGATATGGGCAGGAATCTTTAGATATGGCTCGTTCTGTTTTTTCATTCGGCAGAGTCTCCAGACAGGTTTAGATAGCCTTGTGCGATGCGGGTAAGGGCAGCGGCTCTTTTGGCTGCTTTGGTGGGTTGGTTCACGTTTTGCTCGGCCATTTGCAGGGCCTTTTCTATGGTCTGCTGCTGTTTATCGTTTACAAAGAACACCAGCGGATTCGCCGGACACCAACTTACACTGCCCTTCGAAACGGACTGACACTGACGAGTATTCAGCATCGAGGCAAGGCGCTCGATCTGCTTTTTTGTCTGCGGCAGAAGTTTTGCCAACTCTTGGGCCTCCATTCGTTTATTTAGCCGTGCCAGCAGTGCCAGTTTCTTGTCGAGAACATCGCAGCCACCCAGGCGGTTTAGCGTAGCCAGCAGTATATCAGCCTGCTGGTCGTCGATGTCCCAGACTATTGCGTCAGCGGTTTTGTGGCCGAGCTGGGCAAGGGCCTGGCAGCGATGATAGCCGTTGATTATTTGAAAATAGCCCGGCTTACCAGGACATGGGCGAACCACCAGCGGTTCGTATCGGCCGGTCCGCTGAATATTACGAACCAGCTTGGCAAAATTGGCCTTGCTCATCCGATTAGGGTTGTCCGGATGGGGAACAAATTTATCGATGGCGATGGATTTAATTTCGTTGGTCATTTTCTTTGAACCCCCCAATAAATTGGAGGGCTAAATACGGATTGAACCAGATGTAATAGACCGGCCGTTCGGTGAGCTTGGTAAGAATGTATCTGGTTCGCTCCAGGCCGGCTGGCATGTTGCGGCGTTTGCCATAACTTTGCAGAAAACGTTTAATCTGAAGCTCAATAAATTCTGCGTCAGGTGCTGGCAGCCGATCGAGCTTCCGCTGCACTTCTTGCGCGTCGATGAGCTCTTTTTTTTCTATTCCGAGCATACTAAAAGCCTCGATAAGCTGGGCGGATCGGACGGGCATTTTTGCGGCATACGCCTTCATTCCCGCCCTTTCAAAGAACGGATTGACTAACCCCATTACCGCCATTGCTTCAATAATAGGGGTCTGCATTTGCGGCATCGTCTCGCGCACCAGCTGGCTGGCTAAGCCAAGTGAGCGAAATCTCGGCTCAATAATGACCCTGCTGATGCATCGGATGTTTTTGTTGACAAGCGCCAGTTGCGTGCTTCTGTCGAGGCCGATGAACATATTGTCCGTGGCGATATTTCGCAGTTCCAGGGCCGGTGCGGGCATGGTATAGACGATAACTCCGGCGGTCCTACCGAAATCGCCCTTTAAGGCGAAGATCGCCGCGTATGGGCCCAGCCGACTGTCGCGGTAGTGGTAGTCCGCGAGGACTTTGTAGTCATCGACCTTGCCGGGCACGATATGCAATCTCTTGCAAATAGTACATGTTCGCATTTTATTCGGCGTTTAGCCGTCGCCAGCACGGCGACGGTCAACCTTATAGATCACCTGCGTTTCGCCGGATAATTCCTTAACGATCAGGACATCCGGTGCCAGGTCCAGCAGAATATCATCGTGACTTGCCGCCAGGATAAATATGGTGCCGGTTCGCTTGGCAAAGCGGCGTACGTTATACGAGATCACCGCAGCAGTAATGCGGTCAAGGCTGGAGCAGAATTCATCTGCGAAGACAAATTTCCTCTTTTCTGCCAGCGCTATTGCTAAACGGAACCGGTATTTTTGACCATCACTAAGATTTCTCGGCTGGTTAAGAATACAAAAGACGTCGCTTAACCCTGCGGTGCTGAGCACTTTCAAACTGGTCAGTAAATCGCCGTTAATACAGTCAACCAAGGTTTTGCTGCTGGGCAGTTTTATTTCAGCGAGGTTGGTTTTATCTTGCGCCGGTATGGATTTTTCCAATTCTTTTAGCAGGACGCTTTTACCGGCTCCCGATGGCCCTGTGATGTATACGATGTCACCGGCATTGATTTCCACCTGCAAGTTTATGGTAACGCGTCTTTCCGTGAGTCTATCCACCGTTAGGCCGAACATCTGACATACTTGCGCGGCTTTATCGGTAATCTGTCCCTGCCAGCAGAGCGTCTTTGAAACTGAGTATGTCGGCATATTTGTTTTCCTTTTAGAACCCCGCCCAGCGCTGGGCGGGGCTAAATATTGTTTAGCCGTCGCCGGCACGGCGACGGTCCTGCTCGATAGTTGAGATAACTCGCTGGATTTTTTTGAGAATTTCACGAACGCGATAATAGGTCAAATGCTGTTTTGCGGCGATTTTTTTCATGGATAAGCCCGTCAGGAAGTAGTCCCTTGCGATGACCATTTCGGTTTTGGTAAATTTGCTGCGGTTTCGCAGGCAGGTTATGTATTGGCCGTCTGTGAGCCGTTTTATCAATTTATGTATTCTTCGAGCAATATTAGAATCGTTGACGCCAGCTAAGCGAGCCATCTGCCGGAAGCTACTGCCTTTATCTAAGTACATTGTCATCAATAGCTTATCTTTGCCAGTAAGCAGGTTCATCCTGCTCCGCAGCAGATCGATTCTCGTGCGATATTCTTTTTTGGCTGTTAATGTTATTTGTGAGACAGTAGAGTGCATTTTTTTCATTTGTGATCCCCCCAAAATTTGTTAATTTGCCATTTTTGACAGGTTTAAGACTTGCCAAAGGCCGAGAGAAGCATTTTGGACTGCTAATTGACTGCTCTGTGTCAGATGTAACTACAATTAGGCGGGATCGGCCGATTATTTTGTCCATAGTCTGGGGGGGTGTAAGACCTGTTTTGGCATCGGATTGCGGTTTTTTTGCCATCGTCAATAGTCGTATGGAGAGAGCTATTTCAGGGATAAATTCATCATTTGGTCGAGTTTGTTCTACTATGTTTGGTTGATATTTATTAAACATACAGCATATTTTAACATTTCACTTAACATTGTCAAGAGTTTTATAAGATTTTTTACAAATATTTTCGAAAATTTACAAATTATTAAACAAGCTGCTCAAAGAATGGTGGTCCTATAATCTAATTTTCGCAGAAAAATGCGGTTTTTTGACAGGTATGAAAAAGCTTCCCGGCTATGCTAAAAAAGGTTTGCGTTTGTTCATTCGGTAATTATACTGGGTTTTCGAAGGTTTGTTCGTTTAGCCCCCAGGCTTGCCCTGAGCGAAAGGAAGCTTGCCCTGAGCACAGCGAAGGGTCGAAGGGTTTATCCTGGGGGTTCAAACCCCCAAATAAATTTGGGGGCTAATTTGACAGAGATCAAGATGTCAGAAAGGACCCCAAAGGTAGTTGTAATCGGCGGCACTTACATCGATATGGCGATAAGGTGCGGCCAAATCCCGATTCCCGGACAGAGCGTTAACGGCTCTGCTCTTTCCTACACGGCCACCGGCCCAGGGCCTAATCAAGCGGTGGAAGCCGCTTTGTGCGGCTGTGCAGTGCATCTTATCAGCAAAGTCGGCAGCGATCCATTCGCCCAGATGGCCAAGGCAAATCTGGCAGAGTTTGGTGTCAATACCGAGTTTATCTACACTGCCAAGGCCAAGAATACCGGCGTCATGGTAACACTGGTGAATGCCAAGGGCGAGAACGCCAGTTGTATGTATATTGGTGCCAATAGCGCATTACAACCGCAGGACATCGAGGAGGCTTCGCAGATTATTTCTGAGGCTGATGTTTGTTTGATTCACGGTCAATTGCCGCAGGCAGCCATTGTAGCGGCTCTTCGCTGTGCAAAGTTGCACGGCACAAAGGTTATTCTTAATCCTGCCAGACCGATGGAGCAGCGTGGCCAGCATGGTAGCGGTCTGCCTATGGAGTATTTTTCGGCTGACATTCTGATTCCGAATCTTGAGGAAGCTGCGGATATAACTGAGCAGCCGGCGGTGAGTATTCGGACCGCCAAGCTGATCGGCTCGGACTTAGTCGCTCGGGGCGTAAAACACGCGATTATCACCATGGGTAAGCGTGGGTGCATGGTCGTCGATAGGGCCGGTGCCGACCACATTCCGGCCTTTGAGGTGGAGCTTGTCGACCAGACAGGCAGAGGCGATGCCTTTGCGGGGGCATTGGCTGGCTATTGTGCGGTAAAGGACGATATAAGAGAAGCGGTTAAATTCGCTTCGGCGGCAGGGGCCTTGGCCTGCACAAAATTTGGCTCTATTGAGGCTTTGCCCACAAAAGCTGAGATTATCGAGCTTTTGCAGAAAGAAGATACCGAATCTAACTTCAGCGATTAAACTCTTCTCTATACTCAACCGTCGCCGTGCCGGCGACGGCTAAACTGCCTGCTCATTTCAATCAAAACTGCAGATAGCTGCAGAGAAAAACCGGAAAATTGAAAAAAATTTTTATTCCTTTTGTCACAACGACTTAGCTCAAAAGCCTTCCTGAAAAAAACCATTTTTTTCGCATCAAACGCGCAGATTGCTCCTATTACGGAGGCGATGAAAATCGCCACAGATTAAAACCTAAATATTGTTTAGCCGTCGCCGGCACGGCGACGGTCGGGTTTATCGCGGTGTTCATAAAACAGGAAAAACACATATGGCTTTTGACTTTCGTATCTTTAACGACCCCCAGCTTGATGCAGATTATATCGAGTGGCTGGTCGATGAGCACTCAATAGATATTCAAACACATTTTGCCAAGCTTTGGGAATATTACACAAACCCGATGTATGAGATGACCGGCGTCGCTGCTTTAGATAGGAAAGTGAATGAATCGGGCAGGTGCTACGTGCAGGCTCAAGAATATGGATTGCCCGCGAGAATAACCGGGCTGGTGCACTCTGCTAATGCGGGTATCTTCGGCGCAAGGTGCGCCCGCGAGGTGCAGCGAAAAGAAGTGGTGATCGAAAACGATATCGCCTGGCGAATAAATGCAGAGGTGGATTTTTTGTTTGGAAAGCCAATTAGTTTTGTTTGTCGATCGCCGGATAGCCAAAAACGAGCAGAAATTGAGTCCATATTAAAGGCGGTATTTGTGGCTAACGGCGCTATCGGATTTTTTCAGGATATGGCAGTGCTCGGAGGTGTTTACGGTTTTGTCGATTGTCTGGTCAGGCCTGGCAATGCGATTCTCGAATGCATATCCTCCTCCTCCCAAACCCTCTCATTCGAAGATGTGCTGCAATTAGCACAAACAATCGACCTGGAACTGATCGAAGCGCCAAGAGCCCTGCCTATCCTGGATGAAAACGACTATAAAAAAATCAGATACTATGTACAGCACTTTTATCAGAAGAAAAATGCCCTGAGTGAGAAAAGCTTTTTTTTAGCAAAACTATTCTCGCCAGGTGGACGAGGCGGTGACACTCGGCAGGTGGTCACAGTGACGGAGGTTATTTCGGCTGTCGGTTGGCAGAGGTACGAAGATAAGCAGCTCGTTGCCCAAGCCGAATCGCCGTGGGGATTTCTGCCGGTGGTGCATATCCAGAACATTGCTCAACCATATTACTATGAAGGATTGAGCGATGTCGAGCCTTTGATACCGCTACAGGATGAGCTTAATACCAGATTGTCTGACAGGGCAAACAGGATTACGTTTCAGTCGTTTAAGATGTACTTGGGCAAAGGTATAGAAGGCTTCGAGGATAGACCTGTATCGCCCGGCAGAATGTGGTATACCGACAATCTGGATGCGACTATCGAAGAGTTTGGCGGAGATGCGGCGACACCGACTGAGGATATGCACATCGCTGAAATCAGAGAAGCGATGGATAAGGTCAGCGGGGTGACACCGGTGGTGGCTGGAGTTCTAAAGGACAAGCTCGGCAATCTTACAAGCGCAGTAGCTCTTAGACTGACGCTTATGGGAATGCTTTCGAAGAACGAACGCAAGAGATTTACTTACAGTGAAGGGCTGAAAAGAATCTGCAGGATGGTTCTGGGGATGCTCGATGCGGCCAATATTTATAAAACCAGCGATGTGGATAGAGACATCGAGGTCATCTTTCCCAGTCCGCTACCTGAAGACACGATGGAAAAGCTAAAAGAAGCGCAAATCAAAAAGGAGTTAGGCGTTCCAACTGAGCAGGTGCTGCGAGAATTAGGTTACAAGTTATAAATATTTAGCCCCCCAGTTTACTGGGGGGGTTATAGAAAAAAAGGAGTCATTTATGGACGCGACCGAATCGCAAGCGATTGTGTCAGAAGACATAGCGGAACTGGGCGATAGTGACAACACCAAGCTCGTTCCGGTAGCCGAATCGATCCGCTATCGAAAGAGGGCACAGAGTGCCGAGAAAAAGGTCGAAGTTTTGACTGAGCAACTGGCGGAGGCAAAATCGCAGATGGCTGTGCTGTCTGAGCAGTTGAATGATATTCAGCTTGGGCAGAAGCTGATGCGCAAATTGGCTGCTGCAGGTACGGTCGATTTGGAAACTGCGGTATTAATTGCCAAAGCTAAGATGGGCGGTGACAACGATGCGGATTTGGACGGCGTGATTGAGCAGCTAAAGAAGGAAAAGCAATATCTGTTTGCCGGCTCAAGTGGGACTGTGACGACTAAAAAGACCGCAGCAGCTAAGCAGCGGCTGCAAAACAGCCAAACAATTCTTGAAAGGGCAGCTAAGAAGGCGGCAACCACCGGCAATCGAGCAGATTTGCAGGAGTATCTGAAACTACGAAGAAATTTCATTTAGTGTTTAGCCCCCAAATTTATTTGGGGGGTTGTAACCCCCAGGGTAAACCTGGGGGCTAATCGTGGAAAGGAGAGTTAAATTATGGCTTTTACAGGAAAAGCAACTTATTCAGCAGGTACGACTCTGCCGGAATTGGCTGAGGACGTATCGGATTTGATCGGGATAATTTCGCCTTATGAAACGCCCTTATTGGATGCTCTGGGCGACCCTATGAGAGAGGCGACCAGTACGCATCATGAGTGGCTGGAAGATGAACTTTTGCCCAATAAGGACGCTATCAACGATAGCACCTGGACCGACCCTGAAAGTGACACCACGTTTGTTGTCGACCATGGCAGCCGTTTCCGCGTAGGTGACCAGATTCAGGTGGAAGGCTCGGAGGAATTGATGCTGATGACCGGCGTTAGTGACAATACGCTGACGGTGGTTCGTGGCTATGCGGGCACAACTGCTGAGGCTTTGGCCGACAACCAAGTAATCAACATTCTCGGAAATGCAGCTCTGGAAGGAGCGGATAAACCCAGCGTCAGATTCACCAATCGTATCCGGTGCGGCAACTACACCCAGATATTCACCGCTGCGGTAGAAGTCAGCGGCACCGATATGGCTGCCAGCCAGTTAGGTTTGGCCGACGAGATGGATTATCAGAAGCAGGAACGGCTGCGGGAATTGCTTCGCGATCTTGAGAACACTGTGATTAACGGCGGCCAGCCGACCGCCAATCCACAAGGAGGCGACACGGTCAGACGCTCTATAAAGGGCATTATCCAGCATCTGTCGACCAATCTCTTCCACACCGGCGATACTGGTTTTCCAACAGGTACTGACCTTGATGAAGCGAAGATCAATTATGTGCTCCGCAAGATTTGGGAAGTTAGCTCCGGCAACGTGGACCTGATTGTAGTAGGCGGCTTTCAAAAGCGAAAGATAAACGCCTTTAGTGCTGACAGCCGAACCTACGCAGCCGATGATACTACTTTCACCAATATGATTAGCGTTTATGAGAGCGATTTTGGTGTTTGCAGGATTGTAACCACACGATGGATGCCGCAGGATGCGGTGTTGCTGCTGGATTCGTCGCGCATCGGTGTGCTGCCGTTGGCAGGCCGCAGCTTCCATTTCAAGCCGCTTGCCAGCAGCGGTGACTATGAGTGCGGCGAGCTGATCGGGGAATATACGCTGGAGCTGAAGAACGAGGTGGCCCATGGGCTTATTCGTGACTTAAGCACCAGCTAAGGATTGGGGATGGGTATTTAGCCCCGCGTTTTACGCGGGGTCCCATCCCTATCTGAAGGAGATAACGGACATGGTCAGTTTTTCAAACGACGCGGATATTTTGAAATACGAGCCGATATTGTTCGCAGAATTACATCTACCGGGCCAAGTGCTGACAGCAGGGACAAGCGGGACGCTGGCTGGCACGACATTCACTGCAAGCGACGCAGATTTTGTCACTGCGCAGGTACAGACAGGGGGAGTTATATATCTACAATCTGTAGATGGGATCTTAGACGGTGCATACGAAATTGTCTCGGTGGATTCGGCAACGCAGCTTACCATTTCTGTCATCAGAGCAGATTCAGACGACCAGCTTATAGCGCCACCAGCCGCTATTGATATATCCTACCGTATCAGCACATTCAAGCCACAGGCTAGCGAAGTTGCTTTTCAGTTGACCGAATATTTCGGTATCAAGCCGGGCAATCCTGCAAGCGGCATTGATGTGCAGGATGTGCTGGATACAGATGTCTTAAGGATGGCATCGGTTTTTGCGGTCATCTCCAGTGTGTACGCGATGTTAGCCAGCAAGGCCGAGGATGAGAACTTTTGGAAAAAGAGTCTGCATTATCAGACACTTTTTGAGAAGGCCAGGCAGCGGTGTCGGCTCAGTATTGATGTCGGTTCTGACAAGGTCGCTGACGTCACCAGGGTCGGATCTTCTATGAGGCTGGTTAGGGATTAGAAAACAGATGAGTGTTACTTTAGATGGACAAGTTTTGTTTGATGAGCACCAGTTGCAGATCGAGCTGGACAGTATCAGCCGAGATTTGGTGGAAAGAGCTGTGCCGGGGCTTAACGGTGTGCTCAGTATTGATCTGGGTCAGCGCGGCAGAACAATAAGGCAAAAAGGAATGCTGCAGGCAAAAAGCCGATCACACCTGGCTGGGAAAATCAGCGCCATAGCAGCCTATCTGGATGGTGACACTCACAAGCTGGTAACCAATAGCGGCGAAGAATTCGATAATCTCCGGATGGACGTTTTCAAGGTTAGCAAAGAGCGAACGAGCGGCGTCGGTGTGGCCGTCGATTACGAAATTGTTTACACACAATTGCTTTAACAAAAATATTTAGCCCCCCAATTTATTGGGGGGTTCAAAAAAGGAAATTTAATGTCACTTATAAGTACCGGCATAGAATTAGTTCGAGCGTATGAATTGCCCAATGGAATTTGGGCAGATGGCCGATATGTCGGTGCGCCGCGCATAGCCCTGGTAAGGTGGCGATCATCCTGGAGTGATATGTTTTATCAGATTTATGTGAACGGCCGATTTGCAGGTGCGACCGTTGACAGCCAGCAAAGACAGGAGATTATCCAGATACCTGCCTCTTTCGAATCGCCGGTTAGGATTGAAGTCTTTGCCGTTGCGGCTGAACATGTGCATATTGATTTTAGCAGTGAGCTTGATATGTCACTGGTTAATAGTGGGCGTGTTAGATTAAGTTTACTGCGTGGCCAGAATCTGCCGATTGGTGCAACGGCCCAGATTTACTTTGATAACGGCACTGGTGACATTGATTATGACAAGGCGCTTAATAATTCGCCGATAAGGGTCTGGCCTGCCTGGCAGGATAAAGCAGGCTTAGGCATGGCTGGCTTCGGCCTAAGCGATTTCGGCTACGACGGCGCAGCGGCAGTGGGCTTTGCAAAGGGTAGTTTCGGTCACGGCCAGTTCGGCCTGGATGCCGATACATTCGAGTGGATCAGTTCACTAATGCCGGCAGGCCTTTACAAGTTCGGCGTCAAGATTACTGATGAGGCTGGCAAGCAAAGCGCAAGCAGTGAAACCGGCCAGGTCACCGTGATACCGGCTGCTAAACCGGCGGAACAAATAAGCATTTCTTCGTTCGATAAACAGACTAATCAATTGGTGTTGAAAATAACGTAAATATATTTAGCCCCGCAATTTATTGCGGGGTTCAAGAAGGAGAACATTATGTCCGAGGTTTATCCATCCGACAATGAGTTATTGAATATTCAATCTGAAAGTGAGACCGGCATAGAATATATTCCTACCGGCACGGCACCTTATTATCTGCACTTTAGAAAATTGCTGTATCGGCTGCTATTGGCTACACGGCGGGCAAACGATTTGAGGGTCTATGACGAGGGTGGACTGGATATCGGCGTAAAAGCGGGCAAGTTCTGGCGGGGGACAGAGTTGATAAGCTATGCCGGTTCTTCGGGAAATATTTTGGCAGATGACAAGGCAAACATCTATGTCTATCTGGATTCGGCGGGCAATCTTGTCACCGATGAATATGATGGCTTCCCGGATATGGCGACCACACCGCATATCTGCCTGGCGATAGTGGCTACTTCAGGCGGAGACATCGATTTGATAACCGACTGCCGGGCTGGCCATAATTTTGTGATGCCTGGCGGAGCCGGTAGAACAGTAAGCATGGTTGTAGCGGCAGCCAATGCCACTGACAAACATAAATATCAGGCGGATTACGTTTGCGACGGCACAGCCGATGATGTCGAGATAAACGCAGCACTGACGCAGGCAGAAGCAGCCGGCGGAGGAACGGTCTTTCTTACAGCCGGTAGTTACACATTAGCCGACACCATCAAGATTCCATCGCACGTCACGCTGGCAGGAGAAGGAAATGCCACGAAGTTAACTTTTGCTACATCCGTCGGCGATAAAACCATGATCACCAACAACTGCGGCTATACGCCCGGCTCACGACACGCCACAGGAAATAAAAATATCACCATCAGAGACCTGTATATAGATGGCGATAAAGCTAATAGAGGCACAGGTTCTGATTGGGTCTGGACTGTGGGATTCAATACCGTTGAGAATTTGACCATCGAAAATTTAACTGTCGTGGACGGCTGGACGGTTGCCATCCAGACCGAGTTCTGCTCGTATGTAACAATCGCGAACAACCGTCTTTACAATTCCGGTGATGACGGCATCGGCATCAATGAAGAAACCTTTTATTGTAGCTGCTATGGAAACCGCATCACCGACGCCGGAAAGGGCGGCAAAAGTTATGGCGCACCGAACGGCATCGAAATTCAGGATGGCGCCCATGACGTCACAGTCAGCGGAAACGTCATCGAAAATTGCGCCGCCGACGGAATACAGGTTTCCATCCACACCGGCAAGCCTGGATGTATAAATGTTTCTATTGTTTCAAACACTGTGCGTAATTGTGAGAGCGGAGTATTTGTAAAAGGCCTGTCGGGCACCCCACAAATCGCTGTCACCGTGGCCGACAATCAGATAATCGGCACGACTGATACGGCTCTGTATGGGCTGCAGGCAGCTTATACCGAAGATGTTGTCTTTGCAGGCAACACGGTGCAAACCCAGGTTAACGCCGGTCGTCTGGCAAATTCCAATCTGCGGACAATAATCAGTGACAACAATTTCCGTTGCACACTTTCCGCCGACAACGATAAGAAAGGTTTTATGTTTTCAGGCACTCTTACCAACATTCGCTTTGCCGGTAATTGTTTAAGTAACTATGGCTGGAAGGGCCTGGAAATCTCTGGGACCGTCAGCAACATGCACGTGGTCAACAATCACATTGTCGGCTGCACGAACAGCAGCGGTGCCTGTGTGCGATGGGATTCGCCAACGTCAAGCAAGTGCGTTCTCAACGGCAACCATCTGCAGGGCACACACTGGTCTTATGACGGCGCCACCTCAACATTTGATATACTGGCCAGCAATTGGACCGAGACATGGAACACGAAGGATATATAAAAAATATTTAGCCCCCAAATTTATTTGGGGGTTTTAAAAGGAAGTAAAATGGCTAACGAAATACACATAGATTATCCCTCGGGTAACACGGTTTATGCCGTCATTCGTAATAGTGCCGGCCAAGTATGGTATCCAGCAGGCCAAGTGTTTGAAGATTGGGGGACAAATGGGCGCGACGCTGATGATTATGACCTGATCCTGACCGACAAAGGCGGCAGCAGATATGTCGGCGACTTCGATGCCGACATTTCTGCAGGTCGCTATACCATTCAGGCGTTTTTGCAGGCCGGCGCCAATCCCGCAGATACCGATTCTCTTGTAGGAAGTGGCCGAATTATCTGGCGAGGCAATGGAGAACTGACCGTCGATAAGATACTTGCCAATAAGGCTGTGCAGAATAAATCGACCGGTGCAATTGATTATTACGATGATGATGGCCAGACTGTTATTTTGACCCACATCCCAACCGATGATGAATCGAGCATTACAAGAACCCCGCAATAAATTGCGGGGCTAAATATTTAGCCCCCAAATTTATTTTGGGGTTTTTCAAAAAAATAAAGGAGTTATGTAATGGGCAGTTTCAGTAATTACTGGGAAAATAAAATCTTAGACCACATTTTCGGCAAAGCAAGTTATACGCCGCCGACAATTTACGTAGGATTGTCTACCACTGACCCTTTAGATGATGGTTCAGGATTAGCTGAGCCGCTCAGCAACGGTTACGGTCGCACGCAGACCTCCGCTTCGGACTGGAATGCCGCTTCAGCAGGTGTCACTAACAATGCCAATGAGATTATCTTCTCCGAGGCGACCGGAAGCTGGGGGACGATAACGCACTTTGCCTTATTCGATGCAGCAACCGGCGGCAATATGCTTTGCTATGGCGCATTGAGCCAATCCAGAGCTATTGTTAGTGGTGATAAGGCAAGATTCACCGCAGGGGACTTAAGTGTGTCGCTTGATTAATAGCGTACAGTGTGCAGCATACAGCGCATAGCAAATCCTGAACCCTATATCCTAAAGGAGTCTAAAGATGGCAACGATTAAGAAAAACTGGCAGAGCGAACAAACTATAATCAACGCAGTCGGCGTCACTACAGGCACCTGGTCGGATGATGTCGATCTTGAAACACTCGGCTGTGAAGGTGCTCATGTCACTATTGACGCCGATTTTCCGTCAAGTCCAACGGATAATCTTGTCATCGAGGTAAGAGCTTCATTAGATGACACTAACTATGATGATACTCCGCTTTACAAGTTCGAGATTGATAAGGGCACCGACCCAAATCAGGTCAGCTTCATCGTCAAAGACGTGGCTCACTTTAAGCTCTACTGCTACCGAGCCGGTGGAAGCCAGACTATAACTGTTACAGCTAAGTGCCAGAAGTGGAATTATGTAACGGTCTAAAACGAGAGACGAAGGACGAGAGACAAGGGACGAAATCATGCCTCTTCTTAAACCATTTAGAGGATTACAGCTAAATAAAAATCACCATATTGCCCGCGGTCTGGTTGGCTGCTGGCTGCTCAACGAAGTCACAGGCAACAAGGTTTTTGATTTGAGTGCCAACAACAATACAGGCATATTTGCCGGAAATATGTCTTGGAGCGCGGGCAAATTTGGCAGCTGCTTAAATTTTGACGGCAGTTCATCCTATGTTGATTGCGGGAACAATAAAACTTTGAGTTTCGGAACCGGCAATTTCACTATTGAAGTTTGGATAAAAGCAGTGCAAGGCGGAGGAATTTATCAAGGAATTGTAGATCATGGTGCAATGGATAGCACAAAGCCGGGTTATACTCTCTTTTTGAGCACTGGTCAATTGCGATACGACATATGCGATGATTCGGGAAACTGGACAGAATTGTTTGTTGGCGGGTCTCCTGATTATCGTGACGGCAAATGGCACCAGATTGTCTGGGTTTATAATGGCAGCCAAAATCTTTTTTATTCGGATGGTTCTCTTCTTGATAGTGATGCATGGAGCTACGGTTCTGGCAATCCAGCGTCAGTTCTCAAAATAGGCAGGTTTTGGGCGGGCGATTTCAGTGGTTTGATTGACAACATAATGATTTGGAAAAAGGCGTTTTCCGCCAAAGAAATCGCCTTGCTTTACCGTGAGCCGTTCTGCATGTTTGAACGGGTGATAAGTTCCGCTGTCTTTTTTGCACCAATTATTGATCTGTCAGGGTCCTCAACTGCTCAATCAACAACTGCTGCGACTGCAAAACTTGTAAGGCGTTTTAAAGGCGCTTCATCTGCTGCCTCTGAAACATCAGCTATACTAAAAATAATAGGTGAAATTTTACTTGCCAGCTCAACAGTTGCGTCATCTGTTCCATCAGGCAAACTAACATTGAGTTATCGCGGTCCCTGGCTACAAAGTTTACTGAAAATAGAAAGGCAGTGGCTGACCGATGCGCTATTTAATGGAATGACTGCCAATGCATTTAAGCTCGGCACGGCTTTGACTGGCGGATGGTTCTGGATGCGGCGGTTCGGCTGCTCCGCACTCTATCGTGGGCCAAGTGTGGAAAAGATAGATTTTACGAACACATTAACTATAGCTGAGCAAGACGCTGGCTCAATCGCACCGCCTGACTATCTTCCGCACCATAGTAATTCGACCTATTTTTATGTTGTTCGTCGGTTCAATATTTGCGGGTATCAGGAGCGTACCTTAGCCGCAGCGGTCAAGGTTGCAATAGATGCCGATGGTAACCTGATAGAACCCAAGCCAAACAACATTTTTGTATGGCGTCTCGAGCAGGTATATGGCAATAAAATACAGCTAATATGGTTCTATTGTCCTCTCGAACAAGAATCAAAGCCAGAATCTTTCAGGGTTTATCATGATGGCGGGACAGGCCTTATCGATTATGAAAACCCTATCGCTACAATCAGTTATCGGGGACGGAAGTTTTACATCTACCAAACTGACGCACTAACTGCAGGCAGATACTTATTTGCTGTAAGGGCTGAAGATGCCGCTGGCATAGAGAATAATTCTTTAGCGCAATTAGCAGTCCAGCTTAATATCACTAATCCTGATGCAATCGACATTTTAAGTGTTCAAAATGTTTAGCCCCCAAATTTATTTGGGGGTTTATAAGATACGAGTTATGTCCAACAGAATCGACTTTTTCCAATCTGTTCAAACAAAATTGGCGCTTCCTGGCGTAACGGTGTCAGTTTTGCTCGATGGGGCCTTATGTCCGGATCTTGTAGTGACAGAGATTGTACACAGTAGTTGGCCAGAGTTTAGCTGGGCTATCCTAGTCTATAATCCCGCTGCGCAGCAGGGTGCCAGCTTGATACCTGCCGAGCAGATTGAGACCAAATTTGCTATGGGAAAATCCATTTGCATTCGACAGATTTATAATAGCATCCCACCCGGCATAGCAGCTTTTAGTCTGCCTATCTTTGTTGGTCAAATTGAATCCGTCCAGACAAACCTGAACTCTGACGGCGAGAAGATAGAAATTATAGCTAAAGACTTCAGTGCGATTCTTTCTCGTATTACAGTTTATGGCCAGCGGGTCAGCGGCTCAGATGGCTCAACTTTGTTTTTGGCTAGTCTGGACACTATCTTTAATCCAGACGGCCAGGCTAACGCCCATCGTAGCTCTGTAACTATCAACGGTAAAAGGTATACAGTCTTTTGTGCTGAGCCGTCGCAAAGCAAGTTCTTTAGCTGTGCTGAGGTAATTGACTATCTGCTGTGCGAATATTTGCTCATCGGTCAATTGCAGACGCCGAGCATTGAGCAGCTACGAGCATTGACCGAAGACCAGATAGTTCGTGACCTTGATGTCACCGGATTAAATCTGCTCGAAGCGCTACAGCGGTGCTGCAGCAGGGTTGGCCTTCGGTTCAAGTTTGTCCCCCGCCTGGCGGCGACTGGTCCCGCTCAAGCAATCGTGTTCTATAAGAACGGTACCGGCAGGATAGTACAATTAAATTGTCAGCAAGCAGGCGAGCGCTTTAGCATCTCAAAGACAAACATCACCAATTTATCCAGCAGAAAAGGTTTCTGGCCAGTGACGCACAACTACATCGGGCAGGGTGACTTTAAGGTTTATGAAGCAACTTTTGAATTGGTAAAGGCCTGGGACCCTGCCGATGAAGACACTAATTATTATAAATTCTCGCCTTCGACCAACGCCGATTTCTATAAGGTAAAAGACGTTTATCGCAAATGGACTCTCAACGAGGCAGGTGACTACAGCAAAGAGCCTTTCAATCAGGGTGAGGCGTTCGACTTTTCCAGAAATTTTCAGAGCGATAATTTCGCTCGCCGGCGGAGGCGCTTTTGGCCGGCCCTAACCACCGACAAACAGGGACGGTCGCTGGGTTATTTCCTGCAGGTATCGTATGATGGCGAACACTGGTGGCAATATCTGTACGCTTTCAATAATCTTCTCGATGAGTGCGGTATATGGCTTAGTAGCGACCAGCTTGATGTCAACACCTGGGTGGCAGCACTTAAAGGCGTATTGAAATTCCGGATAACGGCGTCGGTAGTCAGCGATGAGAGATTAAGTTGCGTGGTGGCTGATGGCCCAGTCAATTCAGTTGCGCCGGTAGTAGAGCACATAATTACGCTGCCGCGTCAGTTTAAGTTCCGCAAGGTCTCCAGCCAGAGCATCTTTGCAAATACCTCTGATGCAACGCTCGGTGAACCGGACCAGATCGATGATTCAGATGCTTTGTATGAGTTTATCCGTCAAACAGCAGCGATGTCATCGCAAACCATAGAGACCGTTCAAGTTCAGACGCCGACTTTGGTCTTTGATTACAGAGTAGGTGACAGAGTAACTTGCAGCCCCGAAAGCAGAGACCTTCTGGGCTGCAAGACTGATAACCGCAGCGTAAGCTGGATAGAAAGGCTGCAGATGGATTTTGCAAAACAGTGTACGAATCTGAAAATCGTGCGAAAAAGACATATTTAGCCCCCGGTTTTACCGGTGGTTCCCAAGAATTGAGTATGGAACAACGAGGTTCAATATATGGTTAATTCAGATACTTTAAAGGAGACATCAGTTGTCACTTCACCAGGTGCCAGAGTGACCGCCTGGGCCGTTAAGGTCAAAAGCCATTTTTCGCACAATGTCTATAATGTCTGTGCCGTAGAGATAGGCGAGCCCGGCTCACTGCCGGTGGAAATAGGCCAGCAAACGCAGGCGGTCAACTTAGCCGAATCCTTCCTTAACCCGGGGACGCTGCCTACGGGCACATACGTTCTAATGTGTGCAGTAGGTGACAAGAACGTCTTTTATGCTAAACCGTAACAGTAGAACCCCCGAATAAATTCGGGGGCTAAATATTTAGCCCCGCGATTTATCGCTGGGTTTACAAAAACCATGAATGATAATAATTCAAACTCATCGAATAATTCACGAACTTGGCGGTTCAGCCGGCAAGTAAATCTTTCCACGCTGGTGCAGTTGATATTTCTGGCTGCCCTGATTGTAGGAAGCTATGTCAATCTACAGCGTCAGCTTTACCTATTGCAGCACGATGTTACGGCGTTGTTAGAGTCTCAGCGGCGTTTTGAGCAAAGGCTGGAGGTACTTTCGGAAAAAAGCATCTCTTACGAGTACCGCCTGCGGGCAATAGAAAAAGCTGTAGCCAAGGGGCTCGAATATGAATAGAACATTGCAGAATTTAGTACAAAAAGAATTATGTCCGGATGGAATATGGCAACTTTCAAATGTTATTCAATCTGTATTAAGGTATCATATATCACAGCTTCCTAAAATGAAAGTGTCGGAGACTGATACACGTTATCCTGTCACCCCTGCAGCAATGCGTGAGTTCTTGAAAATTTTTTTCAGCAGGCATTATTTTCAAATACAGAACAGCCTCATCAATTATATGGTCTCACAAGACTTTCTTAACATCATCGGATCGGGAAATCTACGAATTCTTGATATAGGGTCAGGACCTGCGGTCGCTTCTTTGGCAATTACTGACATGTTTGTTTGCATTCTAAAGCATCTTAAAAATTTAAATAGTTGGCCAATAAACAAGGTAATAGATGTTACTTATGTTCTGAATGATACATCTGGCATTTGCCTTGGGACAGGCCAACGCATGCTAAAAGACTATTTCCAGATGAGCAGAAGACACAGAACCATCGTTGTTAATGGTCAAATGATTACTGTGCCAAAAGCTTTTCCTGTTAATGTAAATCAGATTCAGCGGATAGCGCATAACTTGGGTGCCTATGATATGGTGACCTTATCGTATGTTGTGGTACCTCTCAACGATGATGGTGGCTTAAGAAATATTGTTAACGGGTTACTGAGCATAGAACAATCGTGCAATCATAACGGAAGGATTCTCATTGTGCAAGATAGATACAATGAGTCACTTATGCGACGAATTGGTGCGGCTCTGGATATACCAACTCATAAAGAGGAATTAACACAGCAAATATATCCAAAACGTGATGTGAATGAAACTTATACTTATTCATATTATAGTTGTTTATATGCGCCTGGCAAAAAAGTTTCAGCTAAGCTCAGTACCGTTGCATGATTATCACCATATTACACAGTTGCATTTTCCAAGTTCGCATCGATCTTTGAATATGTCCCAGATTTCAGGAGTCTCTCTGCATAAGCTAATAGAAACCCTTTTATCAAAACTGCGAATGGTATCCATTAGAAAACTGTAAAATTCAATGCGCTGTTTTGGAGGATAACGGAGCTTTCCATCAGAAGCACCTTTGACAAATTCATAACTCAAAAGGCTGGTAACACGATTACCGTATGCCTGTTTGGCAAGACGTAAATGATCCGGCAATAGCCTTAACATGCCGAGAGTAATATTCTCGGGTCTGATAATTGTTAATGTCTGTTTGATTAAATCAGAGTATTCATCCTGCCAATCGGGATAGATAATGCCGGGGTCGATACGTAGTCGAATTCTATAGCCATGGTTCTGGCAAAGCCTTGCTGCATTGATACGTTCGCTGAGATTAGCTGTACCTAATTCGTGATTCTGGATTATCTGTTGGCTGTTCAAGCTCCAAGAAACGACCGTTTGCTGGTTAGGCTTGATGGTAAGCAGGTTATCGATATTGCTGCTTTTGGTCAGAAGCATAAGAAAGCCACGAGAATGACCAGAAAAGAAAGGAATTAACATTGTTGAAAGATTGGTAACATGGTCAAGTGCAAGACTGTCAAGCATTTCGCCCATGTTGAAACTAACTTTACCCTGACAGCTTTGTAAGGTCTTTCGTATTTGCTTGAACATCGTATCGTAATTAATGTTAATTTTAATAAATGGAGCGTGCTTGCGATAAACAAATGCTAAGTAACAATATGTGCAGTAATAGGGACAACCATTCGACACAGGGACTAATTTATAGTAAGGCTGACAACGGATATTCAGGCCAAGCTGACCGTCGAAAAGTCCTACAAAACATGAGGTCTGGCCTATCATTAAGGTTCTTTTTCCAATAAGTAGCGCTCGACCTGGTGATATATTAAGGGAATTAACTTTACGCTGCTGCTTTATTAAACGGACCTTAGCTGAAGGAAACAGTTCCAAAATCCGTTGTGCCTCAGGATGCTCTGCCACTTTCTGCCAAAGCAGTATAGTCTTAGGTTTGAATGTTCTCGCGATGTCCATAACAACCTTGTATATCGTGTTTAGATATTATCTGTCCTGATGGAAGGATTATACAGCAAAAAAATGTAACGTTGATCCAAAATTAAGGAGAGAAACGATGAAAAAAATTATAGCTACGCTAATTCTGGTATGGGTTTTACTGGCAGGTTGCCAGTCTCTGCGTTTTGCACCAAGCCAAGCACAAAAGCAAAACGCCTGGCTGCATAACCGCACTGCACAAGTTGCAGCCGAGACCGCAAGAAACCAAGATGCATCGGAGGAATTGCAAGCGTTGGCCAAATTGAGCGAGGTGCAAAGTCGAGCCTTTGTTTTTTACTGCGGCCTGCCAAAAGAATTTCCACCGGCCGAAACCGCTGAAGATATACTGCGTGATTCAAATGGAGAAATTGCGCGCACAGCTTTGACACAATCGGCTGAGAGACCAGACACCTGGCAGGTGGCAGATTCGGCTTTGGAGCTGGCTATCGGCATCGCTGCTTTATTTGGTGGCGTCTATGGTACAAGGGCTGTGCGGTTTTTGCGGGATGCAAGGACGAAGTCACAAGCCTTGAAGGAGATTATTGCCGGCAATGAGCTTTTCAAAAAGCAGAATCCCACGCAGGCTGAGCCATTCAAAGAAGCACAACGCGCCCAATCCCCCCAGACCCGCCAGATCGTAGCACAAATGAAGGTTTAACCAGACATTAAATATTTTGTGCTTCTCGTTATTTTGAGTCCAAATATGTTATTACTTTAGAGCATAGTTATCGAAAGCTTGATTTTAAGACTGGAAATAGGGGTCTAATTGTATAATTAAGAAAAAACTAAAATTCCAATTTGGTAGAGCATTTTCATTAGCGCCAAAAATTTTTAGACTAAAAGCTTAATTGTTCTTGAACTTGCATTCACTTAATGATAAAATTTATAGAGACTGTAGCAACAAAACAGAGATTTTTTAAATAGTTTCAGTCTATATGGCCGACATTTTCAACATAGTAATAGTAACCTATGTTGGAGATTGTCGCAATGCTTAGACCGGGCGAATATATTTGT
>Ga0315314_1000217_pt1 | contig 74548 bp, 70 predicted proteins | sample TDP9_MG_FD_203631 | JGI IMG/M metagenome (GOLD analysis project Ga0315314, IMG submission 203631) | Freshwater sediment microbial communities from Lake Towuti, South Sulawesi, Indonesia - TDP9 | ecosystem: Environmental > Aquatic > Freshwater > Lake > Sediment | place: Indonesia: South Sulawesi...
AGCGCCTATCACCACACCCAGAATGAGATCCCCCCAGCCAGCATCGTCAATTATTATCTCCTTGAATTTTTCTGAGAGGAACGTATTTAGCCCCATAACTCATACCACGTGTAAATGTTCACGTTTTGATATACTAATCATACAAGGCATTGACATATATAGGGGGAGGGGGTATCAGAAATCCACGAACCTTAATTTGTAACATAGCGCTCAAGAATGCAACAGAACCTATGATTAAAGAGGATTTATATTGAGACGATTCTCCATATAGGGTCTCAGGAAGGTTGTCTTAAGGCCTATTTAGGTTTGAATTTGCCGCAAAAGTAGGTTTCTGGGACTTTTTGCTTTATGAGGGAGCAATATGGATTTCCTTTTCGAACCTTGAAGTAGACACAATTTTTACAAAGCTTTTCTACGGTCATTTTCATCTCCTCATAAGTTTTTGATGTTTCTTCCAGTGTGTGAGATACATTGGGCACTTCATTTTATCCTTACATTTTTTACATTTAGGGCGGAGGCTCGTCCAATATTGGTTACAAGGCAGACTGGTTGAAGGAGGAGTCTTCGCGACGTGCGTCGACATCTTAGGCAGCCCTCTACTTTAAGAGCGTTAATAGCATAAATACATATGGGCTTAGTTAATAAAGTCAAGCTCGCGCGCACAGTGTGCTTATGATGGGAGCTACATATGGCTGATGTCATTGCTAACATTCTTTGTCCTTACAATTGCTATCGTCACGTACGAACGTAGAATCTGCAAGATATGATCTATGCTCCAATCTTCTTTAGTCTAGTAAGCTTCTTCCTCTTTCTCTTCTCTTTCCTTTCCCTCTTCTTGAGAGGCTTCGGTCTGCCTTCAGCCTCCATAACCCTCTTTTCTTTCTTTTCACCTTTCTTCTTCTTGCCCATTATATCGCCTCAATTCAGTCACCCTTCCTTAGAGTATAAATGTACGTGGTCCATTCCCCAGTCGCCCAAATTCGCACCCACTTCCTTCCTCATTCGATTTGTCGTTGACGCCAGACGTTGTAAGGACGCTGCCTCCAGCAATAAACACTTCCCTTGATCATCCCTCTCATTTTGACGCGTGTGGATCACTCACATCCAAAGAGTGCCGTAAGACCCCTCTGATCCCCGGGCGATCTCATCCAGCTTCTCACGCAACGTACAGTTCTAATCTAATAAGAGACGCTTCCTCATATATAGCATTTTTAAGGAGCATGCTTGACTATCAACACGTTTATTAAGAGCGCTATAGACTTAACCTAAGAGCGCTAATTTTGGAGGGCAACACTATGAGCGAAGAAGAAGAGGAAGAAGAGGAAGAGGAACTAGAGGAAGAAGAAGAATGGTAGTTCTGTGAAGGTTACATTACCTTATCCTCTTTTTCTTGTTTCGGTAGCTAAATTTTAGTGTGATAGAATTAAGCTTATTATCTGCTTCTTTCATTTCACATCAGCAAAATGAATGGAGAGAAACATGGTTCGAGTTGCAGTGCTTGACAGGGATCGATGCAGACCGAAGCGTTGTGGCAGGGTATGCTATCGCTTTTGTCCACCGGTGAGGAGCAGAATTGAGGCTATTCGCTTTGAGGACGAGAAGCCGTTCATTGTGGAAGCCCTCTGTGTGGGATGCGGCATCTGCGTCAAAAAGTGTCCGTTTCACGCTCTCTCCATCGTTAATCTCCCAGACGAACTCGAGGAGGAGTGCAGCCACCGCTTTGGTCCTAATACCTTCAAGCTCTTCCGCCTCCCCGTTCCCTCTTCGGGCGTGGTGTTAGGACTTCTAGGTCAAAACGGAATTGGAAAAACAACCGTCCTAAAAATTCTTTCCGGAGAAATTAAACTAAACCTTGGAAAGTATGAAGAACCTTCTGACTGGCCTGAACTCATTCGCCATTTTCGCGGTTCAACACTTCAAGAGTATTTTCAAGGGTTAAGCGCCAATAAGGTTAGAGTGGTGCATAAGCCCCAGTATGTGGACAAGATTCCGCAAGTAGTTACAGGGAAGGTTGGTGAACTCCTTGAAAAAGTGGATGAGCGAGGCGAGTTAGAGGCCCTCACTGAGCAGCTCCAGCTTCGCACTGTTTGGGATCGCACCCTCGATGTTTTGAGCGGTGGGGAGCTTCAGAGGGTTGCCATCGCCGCCGCGATTTGTCGAGAGGCAGAAGTTTATCTTTTCGACGAGCCTTCCAGCTACCTGGACGTGAAACAGCGTCTTCAAGCTGCTAGAGCCATACGAAGCCTCAAAAAAGACGGAAAAACCGTGATTGTGGCAGAGCATGACCTCGCCATCCTCGACTATCTGTCTGATCAAATTTGTGTGTTTTACGGGGTTCCTGGAGTTTATGGCATTGTTTCACACGTTCATGGGGTGAGAGTTGGAATCAACATCTACCTGCAAGGCTTTATTCCAGACGAGAACGTTCGCTTTCGCAAGGACCCCATCCTCTTCCACGTGAAGCCTCCAGCAGTGGGTTGGGCTGCTGGTGAAACGTTACTGAAGTGGGGCAGCATAAAGAAGTCTTACGGCGAGTTTACGCTGTCCGTAGAGCCAGGGGAGACCAAGCAAAGCGAGGTCATCGGGATACTGGGGCCCAACGGCATAGGAAAAACCACTTTCGTGAAGCTCCTAGCTGGAATCGAGAAGCCTAGTGGGGAAGATTCATCGACCCAGCATGGATTAGCTGTGAGCTATAAGCCTCAATACATCTCAGCAGAGTACAAGGGAACGGTTGAAGACCTCTTAAAAAGCATAGCCAAAGACGACTTTGCGTCTAGCTGGTATCGAAGCGAGATTCTGCAGCCCCTAAACGTGCAGTCCATCCTTGACCGCGACGTCACTCAGCTCAGCGGTGGGGAGCTTCAAAGGGTTGCCATCGCCGCCTGCTTGTCAAGAAAAGGACAGCTCTACCTTCTCGATGAGCCCAGCGCCTACCTTGACGTTGAGGAGAGGCTTTCTATGGCTAGAACCATCCGGCGAGTGGTGGAGAGTCGAAACGTAACCGCCTTCGTGGTGGAACACGATGTAGTGGCGCAAGACTTTATCGCCGACCGCCTCATGATCTTCACAGGGGAACCTGGAATCTACGGTGTGGCCAACCCCCTAACCACTCTCCGAAAGGGAATGAACACCTTTCTGAAAGACATGGACATCACCTTCCGAAGGGACCCTGTAACAAAGAGACCGAGGGTGAACAAAGAAGGATCCAAACTCGATAAGTATCAAAAGAAAATCGCAGAATACTATTACGTTCCGTCAAGAGAAAAATTAGAATGATATTTGTTGCAAAGTTCGCCAACTATTTCTTTGTATCTCCTTTTTTCATGAAGTGGGCAAGACAATCCATCGTGTGATCCAAAGAATATATCATTTTTTGAAATAAAATGTATATCGCGTCCGCGGCTTAATATCAGATCCAAATGAGGCTGGAATGTTGAAGTTTTCTGATGTCAAGGAACTTAGCAAGATCATATGCCAGAACTGCGACGAAATTGATTATAATAAATGCAAATCCTGTAAAGTACATCGATTGATTAATTCGATGTTTTCCTAAACCTGTTTATTTAAGTCAGAATTACTTGACTCGTTTAATTGATCTAGATAATTTGGCGAGGTTTTCTCACTCAAATACCAACCGTATACCAACTCCATGCAGAGGCGTAGCCGTAGACAATGCAAGCATCTTAAGGGATCTTTCACATTTCCTATCTCTAAAAGGAATCAATGGCTACTCCCAATTTTTCACATAACCCTTTTAGACTTTGCCAAGTTTCACTGCTCAAAGGGATACCCTCTAACAAAAGTTTTTGTTCGGTTTGATACTCGATTTCCCCTGGAATCATAACACTCGCATAACCCGGCGCGGGTGGAGAGGATCTAAGTTCAAGAACAACCCTATCAACCACAGCCTTAAAATCTTGAATCGGAATGCAAGCATCAACGTTTATGGCGAGAAAGAATTGCCCCGCATTACATTTACGTTCTTCAGGGTAGAGGGAACATACATCCTTACCACATGCGGCACCCGCTAAAGCACCAGAGATTATGTCCACGATGAAGGAAAGGCCATACCCCTTCGGTCCACCAAAGGGCAATAGGGCTCCCTTCAATGCAGCGACGGAATCCGTCGTTGGTTCACCGTTTTCATTAACCGCCCAACCCTCTGGAATCGGTTTTCCTTCCTTTGCGGCGCGCTCGATTTTTCCACGGGCAACAGCGCTAGTAGCCATATCGAGAATTATTGGAATATCTTGCCCAGATGGTATAGCGACGCACATCGGGTTGGTGCCAAGCATAGGAACCCGCCCACCCCAAGGAACAACCCAGGGAGTCGTGTTACAGGTGACAACACCGATCATATCGCTTTGAAGAGCGATCATGGCATAGTAGGCGGCTATGCCAAAGTGGTTGGTATCGAAAACGCTCACGGCTCCAAGGCCCGTTTTACGGGCCTTCTCCACAGCAAGATTCATCGCCTTAACACCAATCACTTGTCCAAATCCGAATCCTCCGCTCACTAGGGCTGTGGATGGAGTCTCACGAATTATTGTGAAAGGCGCTCTTGGTATGATGTTTTTGTATTCGACTCTGTTGACGTAGGCAGTCAGGCGGAAAACCCCATGAGAGTCAATGCCTCGAAGATTAGCCTTAACCAAAGTATCCGCAACAATTTCTGCCTCATCCTCCAGAACTCCAACCGCCCCTAAAATGGCGATGCAAAGCCGTTTAAGCTGGTTTGCACTCAAATTTTTCATTTTAAGCCTCCAAGGTGTTCACACTCTATTTTCAGCCTTTCTGCTATTACATTTTTCTTGTGTCTAATACGCTTTGTGTTCAATCGTAGTTTTTCCAGATTGAGCCATAGCGCTTTTCTACGGCTTTTGCATTCGCTGTTTTTACGGCTAATTACGGTGGTGCTTCATCCCGCATTTTAGAGTTATTTTCTTCCTATAGGGGGGTTCCGGGATTTCCTGGCGTTCTGGAATAGAATGAAAAACAGTAAAAGCGCCAAAACGAATAGAATTCCTGCAGAATAGTTAAATTCAAACTATACGTAAAAAGTGGGTTGGTGAGGATGTTGGAGCTAGAGAGAATTCGGATGATGAAGGGCGCAATGAAGCTTGTGGAGGTATGTGCTGGTGTGAAAAGGGGGGAAAACGTGTTGATAGTCACTGATACGAAAAAGGTCCCCATAGCCGAAGTTCTCGCAGCAGCCGCATACAACAAGGAAGCTGAAGCCACGATTATGATAATGACGCCGCGTAAAGTGCATGGCGAAGAGCCACCGAAAACTGTGGCAGCGGCAATGAAAGAAGCCGACGTGATTTTTACCCCTACAACCTATTCGATAGCCCGTACCAGAGCGACGGTTGAGGCTTTAAAAGCTGGAGCAAGGGTAATAGTGATGTCAGATTACACCGAGGACATGCTCATCACCGGGGGCATCGAGGCAGACTTCATGGCTTTGAAGGAGTTAGCGGAAAGAATTGCGAAGGTTTACTATGGTCAAGCTATTGAAGTGACTTCTCCGGCTGGGACAAATCTCAGGGCAGTCATTGAAGGAAGAAAGCCAAACATTGAGACTGGAATCTGTCATAAACCGGGCGATTTTGGACCTCCTCCTGACGTTGAGGTCAATGTACCTCCGGTTGAGGGAACCGCGGAGGGCATTTTGATGGTTGACGCGTCAGCTGGTGGCATGCTTGTAAAAGAACCGGTAAGAATGATGATAAAGGGGGGGTTCATAACCTCCATCGAGGGGGGAGAGGAGGCGGAAAATCTTAAAAAGATGCTTGAGGCAGCGAAGGATCCAAACGTATACAATATAGCTGAGGTTGGACTTGGATTAAACCCCAAGGCTAGGGTGATAGGAAGGTTGCTGGAGGACGAAGGGTCGCTTGGAACCGCGCATATCGCTTTGGGAAGCAGCTTGCCCCTCGGAGGCAAGATTCAGGCTCCTCTGCACATAGACTTAATATTTCGAAATCCGACGATAGAGATAGACGGCAGAAAAATAGTTGAGAATGGGGAGCTAAAAATCCAATAATCATTCTTTTGGCGCGTAATAGTAAGACGAAGACAGAGTAAACGAAGCTGAGTTTCTTGCGGCTACTCATGGTGTCGCGTACGATTACACTTATTAACTCGCATCGCGACAAAAATGGGGGTTAGGCCTCTTCCTTTGGTTTTATCGTTATCGCCTCAGCTGGGCAGATGCTTACGCATAGTCCGCAGGCCTCACATTTCTCCTCATCAATCTTGGCGTACTCCTCAACCTTCATAGCGTCGTGGAAGCAAGTCCTCTCACACCAACCGCAGGAGTATGTCCTAAGGTGCTTCTCGCACGCCTCCTTGTCCAAAACAGCGGCCTTACTGGACTTCCCGCCGACCATGACCGGGATCTCCCTCTCTATCTCGTCGGCTGGGATGAAGTTTTTGAGGGCTATGCCCTTGATCTCGCTGATGCTTTTGTAGCCCTTCTGCTCTATCCATTCGGTAATCTTGTTAATCCATTTAGTCATTTCCTCGTAACCCTTACACATAACAGCCGTGCACGTCTGAACAGTGTCTGCCCCAACCATGATGCAACTTATAACGTCGTCCCAGTCCCATATGCCGTTTGTCGCGCTTAGGGGAACCTTGATGCCCTCTTCCCTCATCTTTGCGATCCACCTCAAAGTCAAAGGAAGCATAAATGGTCCACCAAAACCAGAGTAAGAGCCCCACTCAATGGGTCGCGCATTCTCGATGTCTATCATTACACCCATCAACCTATTTATTGCTGTGATGCCATCAGCACCAGCCTCTTCGCACCTTTTAGCCACAGGAATTAAGTCTCCCACCTGAGCGGTTAGTTTTGGAATTATAGGTATGCTTAGACGTTTTCTGCATATTCTTGTAATCTCCTCTGCTGCTGCGGGGACTGCTCCAACAGTGGCGCCGAGTTCCTTCTCCACCTCCATGGCGTGAGGGCATGAATAGTTCAGTTCAACAGCATCGGCTTTAGACCCGTTTACGATCTCGCATTGATCCTCCCACCCCTCAATGGTGCCACCCATTATGCTCGCTATCACTACACAGTCCTCTCCAACCTGTTTCTTGGTCTCGTTTACGTAATTCTCATACTTACTATACTCGAACACGGCTGCTTGCTCAATCGAGTATAAGGTGAAGAGTTTCGGCTCTTTGACGATTAACTTCTCGCTTGGGCGTAGGAGACCAAGCTTCGGCGTGGGCAGTATAGGATCCCAGTACAAGAGCTTGAACCTGGGGCGAGCATAGAGATACGTTGGAGATATCCTGTCGGTTATCCACTTGAGGGCATGCTTTTTCTCGCGCTCCTCGGGATACAGAGTTTTCAAAACTACACCAGCGGCATTAGCCTTTGCAGCCTTGGCGCATCGATCCGGGTCATGTGTTGGGGTTGCAGACGCCGCTATGATGGGGTTCTTGAAGGTAACGTTTCCCATTCTAACAGACAAGTCTATCATGTGAACACCGCTTTGAGGTGATTTATTGCTAAAATACTAGAATATAAATTTTATTTACGCGAGGTTATCATATGCGCGCGGTTTATAATTTAGAAAAGACTCGCCACGCACGCACACTTCTTCATTCTGTTTCAACTTGCAGCGCGCAAAGTACCTCTGTCAAAAATTTGTCAGCCACCTCCCTTTTCTATCTGTTTCATGGCGTCACCTAATACCTCAATAACAGAATCCACATGCTGTATTGTTACTATTAATGGTGGCAACATTCGTATCGTTGAGTCGCCACTTAAGGTGACTAGCACTCCCCTCTCTCGCATTATATCCTGAATTGATGCGGCCTCTTTCGCTGCTGGGGTCTTCGTTTTTTCATCCTTAACCAGCTCTATGCCCACCATCAGACCCTTACCCCTAACGTCGCCTATAAGCGGGTGCCTCTCCTTCAGCTCATTTAGGCGTTTGATAAAATAGCTACCAACCCTAGAAGCATTCTCTGCTAGGCTGTCCCTCTGAATTATTTCAATGGTCTTTAGACCAGCAGTGCATGAGATGGGGTTCCCTCCAAACGTGGTGTAATGGTCTCCCGGCTCAAATGCCTTCGCTATCTGCTCGGTGGTTATGAAGGCACCCAGAGGAAGACCTCCTCCGATGCCCTTTGCTAGTGTGATTATGTCTGGACACACGTTCCAATGTTCGATCGCAAACATCTTACCCGTCCTACCGAGACCCGCCTGAATCTCATCGTCGATGAGGAGTATGCCATGCTCGTTGCATATCCCTTTAATCTTAGAAAAGTATCCATCTGGAGATACTATCACTCCTCCTTCACCCATAATGGGCTCAAATATTAAGGCGGCGATGTCACCTGAACTTCCATACTCTATCGCCTCCCTGATTAACTCCGCGCAAGCAAGGTTGCAGTCCGGAAATGTGAGCCTTAGGCTGCAGCGATAGCAGTATGGAGGTGGGATATGCACGACGCCAGCGATGTAAGGGCCCATTCCTCTTTTGTATTTCATCTGAGCGGTTAGGCTTAATGAGCCTAATGTTCGTCCGTGGAATGACCTGTAGAACGCGATAAACTCGTATTTTCTTGTATACTTGCGCGCCAGCTTCATAGCCCCCTCTACGGCTTCAGCGCCACTGTTGCAGAAGAAACTTCTGCATAGCGGGGACGGAGCTATCTCAGCCAGCTTCTGAGCCAAATTTGCCATAGGGATAGAGTAAAACATGTAAGAGCTATGATGCCAAACCTTGTTCAACTGCTCGATAACGGCATCTTTCACTTCGCGGTTACAATGTCCTAAGGGAAGAACCCCAAAGCCCGTGGCAAAGTCTAGGTATTCTTTTCCTTCTAGGTCTTTTAAGAAAACGCCGCTCCCCTCAGCTACGGTTATCGGTACGATCCGCTTAAGACATGAAACGATGACGTACTCATGGTATTTATTAATTGTTTCAGGGTCCGAAACTTTCATCAAAATCACCTAAGATATAATTTCTCGCTTAGATTTCGGCTTAGACAGTTTTCCTAGTCTCTCCAGTTCATCAGCTACTTCTTTAAGTCCTAGTTCCTCCAGCTTCTCCCGTGTAGGCATACCCGTTGTCACATCCCACCCTCTAAGCTTGTAGTAATCATCTAGCATAGGCTCTAAGTTGCACACGTGACCCTTAGAGGGGCCTGAGGGCATCGGTTCCTTAGTGAAACGCTCTGGCAAGTTGTCATCCTTTCTTGTAATCCCTTCCCTCACATTAAACGCCCTCTCAACATTAACGATGCGTTCTCCTATGAGAAGGGCATCCTCAGCCTTCAATTCAAGGCCCGTTACTGCACTCAAGACCTGCGCTTGAACCTCTGGCCAGATGAGGCCAGTTCGTGTAATGAACTTACATGCCTCTATGGAATCCGTGAAAGCTCGAACTTCCTCGAACCACTTAACCATGCGTCCCTTTCCTTCGGTTGCGAATCTGTCCGCGGCTTTTGAGGTTCCGAACAACTCCTTAGCCCTCTCGGGAGATATGGTGTACTCAAATGCTGGTAGGGCTCTTAGGTGGTCTGCGCCCCTCGATGCTACAGCAAAACCTAGTCCCCATGCTTGTATTCCTCTTGGGTCACACTCTATATGTTCTAACCCTTTAGTGTGAATAGCGTATTTCTCTGCACCTTTCCCTATCTTTTGAGCGGCGATGCGGGAACCCTCAGCTAAGATGCTACCTATTCCCTCTCTGTGGGCAATTTTGTGTATCGTCTCTAGAACCACCTCTCCATTTCCCCACTCGAGCTTTAGCCCTCCAGTGTCCTTGTCGGTGAGAATCCCCTTTTCATAGCATTCTATGGCAAATCCTATAATCGCTCCTGTCGATATGGTGTCGAGGCCATACCTCTGGAGTAGATCTATAGCTTTAAGCCCTATCTCCAAATTCCCAATGCCTAACCTAGTTGTGTAGTTAATCACTATGCCGAATTCGATCTTTGGGGCTCTCACGCCGGAGAATGGGCCGTCGGTCATCATCCAGAAGCTTGCACAGTGGAGTGGGCAAGAGAAGCATCCCCTCGGTTTGACCTCATACTTCCCCGTGTAGTGCTCTCCTAATAATCCCTCTATCGGGTTGAATTGCCCTTCCTGATAGTTTTTGGTGACTAAGGCTCCCAGATCTTGGTAGATCCTCACCAAACACATAGAACCCTGCTCTGAAAATAGCCTTGAGAACCAATCAGAGTACAATATTTCAATATCCTTGAGAGTTATTTCTAGAAGTTTTTCTGGGTCGGCCACCTTTACCCCCCTGGTTCCACGTACAGCGATAGCTTTTAGGTTCTTCGAGGCCATGACAGCCCCTAACCCAGTTCTCCCAGCGCTCCTATATGCGTCGCTCAGGATGTTAGCAATTTTAACTAGGTTTTCCCCAGCTAAGCCGACCTCAACCGTGTGTATTTCTGGATCTTCTATTTCCTCTATTATTGACCGATGCGTTTCGTAGGTATCTTTACCCCAAAGGTGCTTCGCGATTCGAATCTCCACATCATCGTCATCAATCCATATGTATACGGGCTCGCTAGCGCGTCCATGTATTACGATCTGATCATACCCAGCGTACTTCAGCTCTGGTGCCCAGAAACCCCCACAGTTTGAGTCTCCCAGAATCCCGGTTAACGGGGACTTAGCCGAAACATTAAACCTTCCAGAGCCCACAGGCGAGAGAGCGCCCGTTAGGGGGCCTGTCCCAAAGATTAGCACATTGTCTGGGCTTAGAGGGTCAATTTTTGGCTTTAGCTCCCTATACAGGGTTATTAAGTTTAGGCCCCTGCCTCCGAGGTACATTCTCATGTCTAGTGGATCTAATGGGACCGTTGCAGCTTTTCTTCTCGTCAAATCAATATGAAGAACCCTTCCAACCCACCCATAAGGCATTGCTATCTCCCTCCAGCTGGTATCAGTTCACGGGACTTAAGTAGCGGCCCCACGAATTTCTCGAGGGCATGTTTGCGCCTGATTTTCATGGCGATGTCCGCTCTAACGAACTGGATGGCCTCGGTGACACAATATTTCACACACAAAGGATCTCCACCGCATAAGTCACACTTTATTAACTCACGGCGTTCCACATCGTAGGTGATGGCGCCGTACGGACAGACCATCACGCAGGCATTGCATCCAACACAGATTGTGGGTTCTAAAATTATTGCTCCAGTTTGAGGATCCCTTCGTAAGGCCGCTACTGGGCAAACAGATCTGCAAGGTGCATCTTCGCAATGTTGACAAACTATTGGGAGATCCACGCCCTCATGAGGTATGGACAGAACTCTTATGCGGGCCTTCTGAGGATTACACTCGCGGGTTTTTGTGAGTGAACAGACCAATTCGCATGTTCGGCAACCAGTGCATCTCTCCGGGTCAACAAGGATGACTTTCATCGCATTCACGACCAGAAGACCTTTATATTTACCCAAATTTCTTATAAACATTGTGAGTTATTGTGATAAGGGTTAAGCTATACTCAATTTTTAGGGACGTAATTGGAGAAGACGAATTGACGTTAGATTTAAATGAAGTAACCGTGAAGGGACTTCTTGATCTGTTATTCCAGAGGTACTCAAAGGAGTTTAAGGAAAGAAAATATGTCGGCTTGAATAGTTACCCATCAAACATTGCGATCTGCATTCACGGAAAGATGTTCAACTTGAGTAACGCTCTCAACACGCGTCTGGAGGACGGCGATGAGGTACATCTTCTCGAGATCGTTGGTGGAGGTTAGGAAGAATACCCATGGCTGAACCCAGCAGTTCGGGGTAATATGCAAGCTTGACCTTTGGCTGGCGGTTTTTATGGAGTGCTAGGCGAAATTGAAGGTAACAGGCCGGGCATAACACGCACAAACAATTAGCTTGAGCCTCATCTACACATCTCAGTCTCTCTGCAGCCTCATCAATCGAAAGCTCTCTATCAATCGGTGAGAGGGGATAGCCGCAGCACTTCAATCCGTCCGGATAATCAACTACATCCGCACCAAGAATTTTTACAAGCTCCCTAAGGGCTTTAGGGTCTTGAGTATTATCGTATAGTTTCAGTTCCTCCATCATGTGGCAACCATAGTGGATGGCCACTCTAAAGTCAACGAGAGGCTTCTGGATTAACGCCTTCAATTTTTTGGGCCCTATGTCCTCATAAAGAAATCTCCAAAGACTTTTGACCTCTACGATTCCTTTGAAGTCCCTTCCGACTCTTCCTAAAATTGCATTCATCTCTCGCCTTAGATCGCTATTCTCCTTGATATCCTCATTTGCTTTGAGGAGGGTCATGAGGCAACCATTGCAAAGAGTGAGTATATTGCACTTACCTTCCTCGGCGATCGAAATATTTCTTGCAGCCAAGGAGTACCACGCTTTCTCACTCAGCATGCGTATCATGGTTGGCTCCGGGCAACAAGACCAGTCTTTTAGCGTTATTACTCCCACATCCATTTTTCTAAGAGTGCTTAGGGTGAGGGCTTCGATGAACGGGAGCTTAGTCGATATCATACATCCTGAGAACAGCGTGTATTTCTTCACTTTTCCCTCTCCGCAATTTTGAGGAGCTCGGTGGCCGCGGTTATTTTCTTCACTTCATGCTGATTGAACGTTAGTGAGGGCAGTCCAAGTTCCTTTCTCATCCTCCTTGTTGAGTTTGTGATGACAGCCAAACTTCCGTTCTTCATCAACATTTCTGCAAGTGTCTTCGAATGTTCGAACAACTTCACATAATCACTTTCTTGAAGGGCCAGTAACCTTCTATAGACTTCCACAGAAGTGGGAAAGCTCAACTCTGCAGTTTCATGGAAAATTTTGAGTATAAGCTTGGTTCTTCTTCTGCGGAGAAGCTCCGGTAGGCTTATCTGACTAATGCTAGAGGTAGGTTTTGACAAGGCTGACCACATCAGACGGCCTGTTGGCTATCTTAACTCTCGCCCTTTTCAGAACATCTATTTTGCTTTGAGCGGTACCTCTTCCGCGTAGTATTATTGCGCCCGCATGGCCCATCCTCTCCCCTGGAGGCGCCACTCGACCTGCTATATACGCGACGACCGGCTTTGTCATCTTTCTAATGAATTTAGCGGCTTCCTCCTCCTGAATTCCGCCTATTTCGCCCACTATCGCTACAAGTTTCGTATGCTCGTCTTCTTCAAGCAACCTCAGTATATCTATCATGTCGGTTCCGACCACCGGGTCAGCGCCGATTCCCAAACAGGCGCTCTGCCCGATGTCAGCCAACGTGAGATTGCCTGCGATCTCATAGAGCAGCGTTCCACTTCTGGAAATTATTCCAACATTACCCTCCATGAAGACGCTCGCCGGCATTATTCCAATCTTTGTTTTTCCTGGGCATATAATCCCCGGGGTTGTGGGCCCGATTGCTCTCGCCCCCACAGATTCCGCCTGTTCCCGGATATAAGCTGTATCGTGGACCGGAATGTGCTCTGTGATGATCACAAGGAACTTTATGTCAGAGTCTAAAGCCTCAACGGCAGCATCCTTTATGAAAGGGGCGGGAACGAACAGGATTGAGGCGTCAGCGGGGTGTTCTGAGACGGCCGCTTTGACCGTGTCATGGACTGGTACCCCGTGAACCGTTGTTCCACCCTTCCCTGGAGTTACCCCAGCGACTATTTTAGATCCGTAATCTAGCATGAGCTTTGTTTGGGTCCTCCCTACCCCGCCTGTTATCCCTTGAACAATAATTCGGGTTTGCTCATTTACGAGGATGCACATCTATCTCATTCACCAATCATATTCATTAACTTACTAACGGCAACCTCGGTTTGGATCTCTTTAACAACGGAGATATCAGCGCTTTCAAGTATGCTCCACGCCTCCTCCTGCTGATTACCAATCACCTTCACAAGAATCGGTATTTTAGGTCTCAGCTTTTCATAGGCTTTCACAATACCCTTCGCAGCGTCTGGCATGGGGTTGATGCCCCCATAGAGGTTTATCAGGAGTGCCCTCAGCCGCCTGTCTTTCAGTACCAACTCAACCGCCCCCTCCATTAGTTGCTCAGTTATCCCTCCTCCCGTTTCAAGAAAATTTGCAGGCTTCCCTCCGAAATCCTTTATGAGATCGATGGTGGTCATCGTCAACCCCGCACCGGACCCGATCACCCCTATGTCCCCGTCGAGCTTCACGTATGAGAGCCCCTGTTGAATTGCCTCCCTCTTTATCTCGTCCTCCACCCTCTCACTCAATTCCAGCTGGATGTCCAAGTGGCGGAACAGAGAGTTATCATCAATCTCTAGCACCGCATCCACGGCACAAATTTTATCTTCGTTTGTCACAACAAGCGGATTTATCTCAGCTATCATTGCATCGTACTGATCGAATACGCCATATAGTCGGTGAAGAATGTTGCTCGCCTTTAAAAGAAGGGTGCCTGATAAGCCTAATTTTTGGCAGATATCTAGGGCTTCAAACTGGAAAAATCCACGAGACGAGCTCACGTACTTAGAGGTGAGAGACTCCGGTCTCTCCTCTGCAATGGTTTCGATGTCAACTCCTCCCTCTGTGGAAAACATGACGACGGGCTTCCCAGAAAGTTGATCGATGGTTACCCCTAGGTAGTACTCATGCTTGATGTCTAGCTTTTCTTCGATTAGGAGCCTCCTCGCCCTATGCCCCTTGATCTTCTCGCCCATTAGCTCCTTAGCCTTCTCTACCGCCTCTTCTAAGCTGTCTGCAAATTTGATCCCACCAGCCTTCCCTCTGCCACCCACCAGCACCTGAGCTTTTATTGCAACTGGCAGGCTTACCTTCCCAAGGGCCAAATCAACTTCATCAGGAGATCTTGCAATAGCGCCATTAGGCACGGGTATACCAAACCTTCTAAAGATCTCCTTTGCCTCGTACTCGAAAAGTCTCATATTTTTACCCTATTCCAAGACGGGAACTTCTTTCGGCTCTATTAAAATAATTAAATCTTCATCTGAAAGTTCGATTCTCATTTGCCGCCACTAACCTGCAACTTCTCCGCCGTTTCTTTGATCCTACCTAGCGCGTCTCTAATGTTCTCCAGCGACGCGGCGTAGGAGATTCTCAAATGGCCTTCTCCACCGCTCCCGAAGGCCGAGCCAGGAACAGTCACCACTCTAGCCTCCTTTATAAGATGTTTGGCTAATTCCATTGAAGGCATCTGGAAGGTTTCTGTGTTTGGGAAAATGTAAAATGCGCCCTTAGGCATTTGACACCTAAACCCTGGTATTTCGTTCGCTAGGCTCACTATTTCTCTTCGTCTCCTATCATATTCCGTCACCATCTCCTTAACGAAGTCCTGTGGACCAGTTAATGCGGCGACAGCGGCTTTCTGCGATATGCCGCAAGCGCAAACGTTCATGGTGTGATGAACTTTAACTATTTCCTTCATTATCTCCTTGTCAGCCGCAATGAAGCCGACACGCCAGCCCGTCATGGCATACGTCTTTGAAAAACTGTTTATCGTTACCGTCCTATCTTCCATACCTGAAATGGAACCGATACTGTGGTTTATCAACCCATCGTATGTCATCTTCTCATAGATTTCATCAGAAACTACCATCAAATCGTGATCCTGAGCTATTTCCGAGATTGCTTCAAGTGTGTTTTTATCTAATACGTTGCCAGTAGGGTTGTTCGGAGAGATTAGCACTATCATCTTCGTCTTGTTTGTGATCTTGGCCTCAACATCCTTAGGATCTATGGTGAAACCCCTCTGCTCCTTCGTGGGAACTGGAACTACCCTCGTGCCAACTACCCGAAGCGTCACCTCATAAGAGGAGTAGAATGGATCTTGTACGATTACCTCGTCTCCTGGCTCTATAAGTGTTTGGCAAACTGAGAAGAAAGCTGGTTGAGCGCCAGCGGTTATGAGGATTTCACTGTCCGCATCTGCATCAATCCCGTTCTCCCTCTTTAATTTCTCAGCTATAGCTTTGCGGAGTTCTGGAAGGCCCCATATTGAAGTGTAGTGAGTGAAGCCTTCATCTATTGCTTTCTTGGCGGCCTCTCTTATGTGCTCAGGGGTCGTGAAGTCTGGCTCACCTAAGTTGAGGAATATGACATCTTGTAGCCCTTTAGCGTACTCGATGACCTTTCTTATTCCGGACAAGGGAATGGATGAGATTTTCTCGGACACTTTTGACGACATAAGTTTAGACCTCACTGAACCTGCATTATTTCTTGTAAATGATCGAAAAGTTATTTAAGCTTACTGTTTAAGTCTTGTAGATGCGATATGGAGCTCCATGAAACTGACGTTTTGGTGGTTGGAGGCGGAGGAGCTGGGTTAAGAGCCGCTATTGAGGCGAGCAATGCGGGAGTTTCGGTCGCTATAGCCCTCAAGGGACGGCTTGGAAGTAGTGGATCCACTCACATGGCTATGGGAGCTATGGCTGGTGTCGGTCCATGGCATGAGGTCAACGATAGCATAGATGTTCACTTCATGGACACCGTGAAAGGAGGAGCCTACCTTAACGAGCAGAAATTGGTTAGAATTCTCGTTGAAGAAGCACCACAAAGAATTGTTGAATTAGAGCGGTTTGGAGCCTTCTGGGAGAGAACCGAAGATGGAAAGCGTTACTTATTACGTATAGATGGAGGACACAGCCATCATAGGTCCCCATACTTAGAAGACCGACCGGGACACGAGATGCTGAAGGCGATGAAAGGAGAGGCACTCAGACGAGACAACATGAATATTTTCGAAAACACCATGATCACCAAACTGTTAACGGCCAATGATGCAGTAGTCGGCGCAACTGCAATTAACATGAATTCGGGGCTTTTCACCATATTTAAGTCTAAGGCCACCGTTGTAGCCACTGGTGGCGCTGGTCAATTATACCCTACCACATCGCAACCTATCAGAAACACAGGTGATGGATTCGCTCTTGCATTCCAAGCTGGAGCTAAGCTCATAGATATGGAATTCGTTCAATTCTATCCCTTAGGCTTGGTATACCCCGAGGCACTTAGGGGCGTGCTCGTCGGAGCCCTATATTACTCCCACCTGCTAAACGCCAAACGCGAAAGATTGATGGAAAGATACGATCCTAAGCGGCTTGAGCTTTCAACGAGAGACATAATCTCAAGGGCTGTTTACAAAGAGATTCAAGAAGGGCGAGGCACTGACAGGGGAGCAGTGTATTGCGACATGACCTATAATCCACAAGGTTTCATCAAGAGACAACTACCGCTCGTATACACGCTATGTACAAAATTGGGTATTAACCCAGAGGAGAAGATGCTGGAGGTTGCGCCAACATGCCACTACTTTATGGGCGGGATCAAAGTGAATGAAAAGTGGGAAACGAATGTTTCTGGGCTCTTTGCCGCAGGAGAAGTCGTTGGAGGGGTTCACGGAGCAAACAGGCTTAGCCAAAATAGCCTAGCGGACATACTTGTCTCCGGAGCCAGAGCCGGGAAGTACGCTGCTGCATATGCTATGAAAAAAGAACGAGCAACGCCCATAGATGAGAAGCAGGTAAAGGCAGAGTACGAAAGGGTTTACGGGCTCCTCGGAGCAAAAGGGGACGTAAAGCCGTTCGACGTTAAGATGAGGATTAAGAAGCTTATGTGGGACAATGCGGGTCTCATTAGGAATGGTGAGACATTAAAGCTGGCGCTTAAGAAGATAGATGACGTTAAAGAGACGCTAACGAATGTTTCCGTGCCCTTAACCACAATGAGGTACAACATGGATTGGATTGACACCTTAGAGGCTCACAATCTAGTTTGTGTTGCCGAAATGATCATAAAGGCTGCCCTTATGAGAGAGGAGACTCGCGGGGCACACTTTAGGGAGGAATTTCCCGAAAAAGATGACGAAAACTGGCTGAGGCACATAGCCGTAGGAGTTGAAGATGAAGAAATGAGGTTGACTACGTGCCCGGTTGACTTGTCTGAGGTCAAGCCTACGGTGGAGTGAGAAGATGGATGAGGAAAAAGCGAAAGTCAAAGTCTTTAGGTACAATCCTGAAATGGATGCAGAGCCAAGATATGAGACTCATAAGGTGCCCTATCAAGAGGGCATGACCATATTAGATGCGCTCATCTACATACGCCAAAATTGCGATTCAACGTTAGCATTCAGTTATGAATGTAGATATGGTTACTGCGGGTCTTGTACCGTAGAGGTAAATGGAGAACCAACTCTAGCTTGCAGAGCCCCTATTGTAAAGAGCATGGTAATCACGCCTTTACCGAATGTGCCAATATTAAGGGACCTAGTTGTAGACCACACGGCTATAATGGATAGGCTTGTGAGGATCAGGCCATTTCTTGAGCGTAAAAGACCCTTGGAGAAGGAGCCTGAAGAATTACCGCCAGCTGACTTTTCCACGTTTAGGATTGTGAGCCGATGTATAAATTGCCTTTCCTGCATGTCTAAATGCCCAGCCTTCACTGAAGCAAAACATTTGTTTGCAGGTCCAATGTTAATGGCCGAAATTGCTAGATATGCCTTTGACCCGAGGGATGGTGGTGACAGAATAAGGACAGCTTACGAAGAGGGTCTGTTCAACTGCGCCATGTGCGGTAAATGCAAAGAAGTCTGTCCATATGACATAGATATACCGAAACTGGTCGCGATGCCGATGCGTCGCATAACGTTGGGACGTGACATTGGTCCGGTAAAGGAAGTCGAGGAATTAACGGAACTATTAAAGACGAGTGGTAAATCGTTTATGGAGCCTCTCAAACCCACATTCCTCAGCAAGGCCCCGTATAACGTTGAGGTTGAGAAGCCAAGGGATAAAGTGAGCCTATTCCTGGGATGTCTCCTAGACTACGATTATAGATTGCATGAAGCGGGCGAGTCTGCCATTAATGTGCTAAAGTCTAATCAAATCGAAACTGTAATCCCGAAAGATCAAGTGTGCTGCGGTCTGCCCTTTCTAAGGATGGGTTTTATAGATTCTGTTAAGGAGCACCTTCTTAAACAGAACTTGCAAGCCTTCAGAAATTTTCCGAAAATGGTAGCTCTGTGCGCTGGATGTACTAGCACCCTGAGGAACTGGTACCCATTACTCTGTAAAGAGCTAGGGGTGGACTACAAGTTTCAGGTGCTTGATGTTAGCGAGTTTCTGTTAAAGCATGGCTTAGAAACAAATATAATGGGTGAGCTGGCTCTAAAGGTCTCTTATCACGATCCCTGCGACCTTAATCGCGGCGTAGGAATTTCAACTGAGCCGAGAAAGTTAATTCAAAGTATCCCAAGCGTTCAGCTAGTTGAAATGGATGAGCCAGATAGGTGCTGCGGAGGCACCCTCAAGCTGCTCAATCCGCAATTGGGCTATAAAATAGCTCTGAGGAAGGCCAAAATGATTAAAAAGTTGGGTGTTGATGCGGTGGTTACGGCGTGCCCCCGATGTATGACACAAATCTCGTCAGCGTTGCAATTAGAAGGGGCAAAAGGAATCCGAGTGTTACATCTAGTACAACTACTAGATATGGCTTACAAAGGCATGAAAAAAAGATGAGATTCGAAGTCTTGCTGCCTGGCTTCTCTTTAGTATCGGATCGGGGATACGTAGGCTGGTGCAACATAGTCCTACTCAGGAAGGCTTCATCCCTTATAATATATGACACTGGACACCACAGCGACAGGGCACTATTACTAAGGGCTCTTGCAAAGAGGGGAATTAAGCCCGCCGACATTGATTTAGTTATAATCAGTCATCCGCATTTTGACCACTGCCTTAACGCACACATTTTCGAGAATGCCAAAATACTCATCGGGGAAGCCGATTTAGACTATGTCCTTTCGGACAAATTTGAGGATGTGGAGGATACTTTCATACCTAAATATTACATTGAGAAATTAAGGGACCGCCTTAAGACTGGAGATGAAGGTGACGAGATAGTTAAGGGTGTGAGCATAATGAAGCTCCCAGGGCACACCCCATCGGTTCTAGGACTTCTACTGGAGGATACAAGCACCGTCCTAGCCAGCGACGCCGTTAGGGACGCGTGGGAATTTTTGAGACGAAACCCAAGCCTATGCTTCTACGATAAGAAAATCGGGATAAAGAGCATGAATAGAGTTGCTGAAGTTGCTAAGACAATAATTCCTGGCCATGACAAACCATTCAGACTTGTTAATGGACACGTGGAGTATGGGAAAGGTAGAGGATTAAGGATCGCGATAAAGTCGGGTCCTGGCGGCGAGTGGCTGAAATTTGGGATATCTGCTAAAACTAAGGCTCCACCAATATAGCTCGCTATCTATATCCGCTCTTCAACTTCTTTCAGCATACGTTTCAATATGACTTCATCTGGCAGACAATTCTCCGGAGGGTCAATCACCTTCCTTAAATGGAACGGCACACCATCCATTCTGTACGCAGTTCCCTCAGCTTCTATCCCACTTATGGCCACCGGAATAACGACATCGGCCAATTCGGTGGTTGGAGTCCAGTGAGGATCCACTACAACGAGGGGGATTTTAGTTAAATGCCGTGCCGCATACCATGGGAGACTTGACATAGGATCAGATGCTACGATTAGAGCGGCGTCGCATAACCCTCGCGCCAATATGTCGGTAGCGGTAGTTTCACCTGGACAACAACGTGGTGTCTCGTTGTTGAAGTCTACTCCGAAGGGGTAGCCGGTTTCACGGAGCAACGTTAACGTGAAGCCTGACTCGTTAAAGTGCCCTCTCATCTCTACTACAACGAACTTCGTGGTTTCGTTCAAATCACTCGCAAGCGAAAGCAGTTTTTCAACGTTAAGGTGTATCCCACTGCTTGCTATAAGGCCTGTGCCGAAAAACACAACTCCAAAATACACTTTCTTTATTTCTTCAGCTAAACTGTAAATTTCTTTACCGCTAACGCCTGCAACTATTTCTGGGATCTTCTCGTTCCTTAACGCGAGGCGTAAGGCTGTTATGAATTCAGAGTCCCTAGAGGGTTTAACTCTTATGAACCTGTCGGCGAGCTTAGTTGTCTCCGTTTCTCTCACATCTATTACTATTATCTTTCTGTCAGTTCTCCCTTGGTTAAAGAAGCCTACGGGAAACGGTGCGCATCGGCTTAAAAGTCTCGGATGTGAATTCATAGGATTGCACCCCCAGAAAATTATCAGGTTTGCCCTATTCTTCACCTGACCCAACGTACACGTAAAAAGCCCACTTTCACCTATTGCCGTTAACATCTGCTCATAGGAAATAGAAAACGAGCCATCTATGACTCCATCCACCCGCTTGGCTAGCTGAATGCCCAACCTTTGCGCTTCACAAGTGGTTGAACTCCAACCGTAAAGGAGAGGATACTCAGCTTCAAGAAGAATATCAGCAGCTTTTTTGAATGCCTCACTTAACGAAACCTCCCTCATCTCTCCTTTTTCATTCCTCAGTAGAGGGGTCAAGTATCTTGATTTCGATCCGCAAATTTTGAACCTCTGCTCACCGATTACACACGCGTTTCTCACAGTCAAAATGCTCCGCTCATCAGTCACTACTTCCACATCATCACAAACCAAGCCGCACCCGCAGCATACAACGTCTTTAAATGTACGCTGTGACGTCATACTTTCACCCCAAAAGCTTCTCCATTAAAAGGGCTCCATATTCTATCCTGTGAAGTTGAATGCCTAAATCCCTGACTTTAAGCCCTAGCGCGTGCGCTTCCTCCTAACCCATTTTACGATGCTCGCTATCCTAGTATGCATTAAATATCATGGACATACCCTATTTAAGGGATTAACTATCCGGGTGATACACACCAAGAGCCCGTGTCGACATGAACGAGGTCGATAATTCGCGGTAATAGAGGGTCTAAAGCCGGATTCACGAGACCAAAATAGGATCAAAAGACAATAATTAACTTATTATTCTAGTATGTGATATATTTGGAGGAAAGGCTAATCAAGTTCGCCCAAATGGATTGGAGAGCGATTAAATTTGAGGTTTTTACGGCTGAACCGCCGTAGGCAGGTGGGTGCGCGCGTACGGGCAGCTTTAAGGAAATATTTGGAGATTCTTGAAGAGAAGAAAAGAAGTAGCTGAACGGCGGGGTTATCAAAAGGAATAAAACCGAAAAAGGGTGTGGAGACGACCGTAGAAGAACAGAGGAAACCCTTAGTCATGATTCAAAGCCAAACGGCAAGATCGCACGCGTAAAAAGCCTATACCCAGTTCTCAAGTACGGCGCACGCGCTGAATCTCTAATTCTCTTCTGCTTAGTGCTTCCAGCTTCTCTTCTAGTCTTTTAGCTCTTTCTTCGGCTTCTACGAATAACTCTGTCCAGTCTCTCTTTTTGATTAGGTTAGTTAATGTTTCAATTTTTGAGGGCAATTTCGTTATGGCTGAAATCCACATCTTCTCTGAGGCTTTATCGTCTGACACGAGCTCTAATGCTTCTTCTGGGCAAAATTCAACGCATTTTGGTTCCCCGTTGCAGAGGTCACAAGTTACAACTCTCTTCTCGGGGTGTAATACGATGCCGCCGTGGGGGCAGGCTTGGAGGCACCAGCAGCACGCGTTACATTTATCCTCATCAACAATTGGAATGCCTCTTTCAGACTGCTTCAAGGCTCCTCGAGGACAAGCCCTTATGCATAAAGCGTCTTCACAGAATATACAGGTCATGGCTACGTTGATCCACGGGTTCAGGCGAATAACTCTAATTCTAGACCTTGAAATGTCCGGAAACCCTTCCTTCTCTATTGCACAAACGTATTCGCACAAACTACACCCGTTACACTTGTCTGGGTCAACCGAAACAAATTGTCTCTCATTAGATTTAGAAGTCTCCATTTTCATACCCCTATGATTACCGTATCTATGTTATGTTTATCGTTGACTGCTATGGAGGAATCGTCTCCTCTTTAAATATTTTATTCCAAGTTGCCATTTTTGTGAAATCAGGCTTCTAAAATGGTGTGCAGGTCACTTCGGTGTTATTACCCTTCCTTCTTGAACGTAGTTTTCAGGTACCATGTAATTGCTGAAGTTTAGAGAGTAAAATCTCTTAAGTATCAACTCTAAATCATTGAGCATAGCTTTCTCGAGATTTTCATCAACTCTAGTTTCAGTCCACATGATCTGCCCTTGGATGTCTTGAACCACTTCCCCGTTCTTTACCACTATTCTTCCGGACTTAATGGTATATGCAGCACCGGAAAAGGCTCTATTTAGACAGTGATGAGTTAGGTTCTCTGGGTTAAGACCGTAAATAGAGACATCCGCATCGGCTCCTATTCCTAGATGCCCCTTTATCTTCGAGATACCCAAGGCTCTTGCTGGGCTGGCTCTGGTTATAACCGCGATGTCGTAAAGGTCGTATTCCCTTTCTATCGCCGCGATGCATGACGTCTTTTGTAAAGTGGGAGGGCTCTCTTTAAGAACCGTTTCTCTATCCTCTTTGCTCATTAGCCAACATATAACCTCAGGGTATTTAGTAAAGAGACCCCCACTTGGGCTATTAGTTGTTAACGACAACTTCCAAGGATCATCGATCAGAAGCGCCAACTCAAGGCCGATAGCCCATTGAAGTGAATTTATGGGGTTATCCCTAGAGTATGTAAGCTTCACCCCCCCACAAGTGTCTTCATTCTCAAAATCACGATTCAAAAGAGGAGTCTCCTTAAATAGTGTAGCTATGCGGTTTACTAAGCAACCGTCCGGTGACAGAAACATGGTCTCTCCAAACGTTATCTGACCTAAGTCTGCGGTGACTTTATCGGTTGAGTTGATGCTTTTAGCCACCTCCTCGGCTCTGGATTCCATTGAATCCCAGTCTTTGCCTCCATAACAATTATATTGTATGTGAGCTATGTGCATGGTTTGCTTGCGTTCAGCGTTGCCAGCTTCCAACGTATTGGCTATCTTAATCGAGCCCATTGTAGCTGAGGCATTTCCGGGACGAAGGGTGTTGTTGCAATGCAGGTGTATGGAGTGGGGTAAAGCCAACTTCTCATTGGCTTTGATTATTGTGTTTAGGATTTCCCTTGGTGTCACATTAAAATATGGAATTACGTCATCCAAACTCTGAAGGTCGTAATGCCAGCTCCACAACTCACCCCCACCAGGATTAGCCAGTTTAACGGCGAAGGCCCTTAGATTTCTTAACAGCCATGAGACATAAGCCGAGAATTTGTCAAAGAGGTTCTCCTTCACGTACTCCATCATCAACCAGTTACTGCCTAAGAGCATGTAGAAGGCCTTATCTATGATGGGTATTTCATTGAGCTCCATTACTGCTTGCTTTGCGAAGAGGGGAGGCACCGCCGGGTCTATGGCCATCGTCCATCCCATCTTGGCATATAAACGCCCTATCTGCTTCAAAACCAGTGCCCGCTGCACCTCCTTCGGCGCTATCGGCAGGGCACCGCCAACCACTGGACCCACCATATGAGAATGAATATCGATGCCCCCGGGAAATACCACCATTCCCTTCGCTTCTATCGCGGTGGCCTCTTGCAGATTTATTTCCTTATCCTCAACTATCTTGCCATCCTTAATGGCTATGTCCATTCGTTCACAATTTATCCCATTAATCGGGTCATAGACGTACCCGTTCTTGATGAGGAGCTGATTTGGCTTCACGTTCTATTCTTCCAAGTTTTCTATTTTGATGACATCGAAGGGGCAGGATTCTATGCAGACTCTGCATGTCTTACCCTGGTATCGTTCGCAAAGTTCTTTTTTGCCTAACTTTACTTTACCATCCTCCACCCAAAATACTACATCATCAAGCTTCTCTGGCCCCTTCCCTCCTATAACCTCAGGTAGGGAAGATTGAGCTCTACACACTACAACGCAATTGCCGCATCCAATGCAATCCTTATCATTGATATTAAAAAGAATCTTGGGCATATCCTTCCATTCTCCTCACACTCTGTGGCTGTTGTCGAATAAAACTTTAACTGCGTAGCAACTTGTTTGTCCTGAGCGCGCGCCTGAAGACTCCCTGAAGTTCTTTTTAGGGAGAGAATGTGTTTGGCCTCCAAACAGATAAGGGAATATGCCGAGGAGATATCGAGGAGGGTGAGATGTTACGAATTGGCGGCAGATCCCGAATCTAGGCCAAATACATCAAAGCCTTGCACATACCGCACGCCGATTAAATGAGTCCGATAAAAAAGAAACAGCTTCAGAGACCTGAATGTCTAGGTAGTAACCTTGATTAGATAGGTTGAGCCCCCTTCAATACGAGTTTCTTACAGTATTTAGCTTTTATATGCCTAGGTAGGCCTTCTTTACATATGCATTCTTTAAGACCTCTTCTGCCTTCCCCGCCAAAGTGATTCTTCCAACTTCCAACACGTATGCTTTAGTGGCTAGCTCCAGAGCTTGGCGAACGTTTTGTTCAACCAAAAGAATAGTAACTCCTTCTTTGTTAATCTCGACTATAGCTTTAAAGATTCTCTGCACTAGCTTAGGAGATAATCCTAAGGAGGGCTCGTCGAAAATTAGTAATTTCGGCCTTGACATCAACCCTTGTCCTATAGCCAACATCTGCTGCTCACCGCCACTAAGGGTTCCAGCTATTTGAGACTTCCTCTCCTTCAATGGCGGGAAGAGACTGAAGACAAAATCGAGGGTTTCTTCTCTTTTCTCCCAAGCTTTCGGTAAGTAGGCGCCGACTTTAAGGTTTTCTAATACCGACAATTTAGGAAAGAGCTTCTTTCCCTCTTGGATGTGAGAGATACCCATCTCGGTGATGGAATAAGGAGGCATTTTATCTATTTTTTGGCCTAAGAATTTTATGTCACCGATAGCTGGATGAAGCATGCCTGAAATCGTTCTGAGTAAAGTGGTCTTTCCGGCTCCATTGGATCCCACTACGGAGACAAATTCGCCCTTGTTGACATTAAAGGATACCCCCCATAGCGCTTGGACATCGCCATAAAACACGTCTATACTATTTACCTCAAGCAACTAAATATTCCTCTCCTAAGTACGCTTCAATGACTTTCTTGTCACTCACTATTTCTTTTGGTGTTCCCTCAGCTATTTTCTCTCCGTGATGAAGTACTACTATTCGATGAGAAATCCCCATGATTGCTTTCATAACGTGTTCAACGACAATCAGGGTAGTGCCAGCCTCACGGATCTTTTTAAGCAGCTCCATGCACCCCTCAGTCTCCACGGGGTTTAGACCAGCCACCACCTCATCTAACAACAATAATTCCGGCTTTGTAGCCAATGACTTGGCTAGTTCAAGACGCTTCCGGTCAATTACTGTTAAGTTTTTAGCAAAAACATCCTTCTTCTTCGCTAAATCTAAGAATTGAAGTATCTCTATTGCCTCTCGTTTAGCATCCTCCATACTTTTTGACTTAATATGTTTTCCGTAGAGTGCACCAACCATCACATTCCTAAGGACGGACATGTTGTTGAAGGGACTAGGTATCTGGAAGGTTCTGCAGATTCTTTTCCTGCAAATTTGGTGTGGCTTGAGGCCGGTGATGTCTTCTCCTTTGAATTTTATGACCCCTGAATCAGGTTTGTACACGCCTGCTATCATGTTATACGTGGTGGTCTTGCCAGCCCCGTTTGGACCAATCAATCCTAAGATTTCACTCTCATAGACATCGAAGCTAACATTATTAACGGCTGTTAAACCCCCAAATTTCTTGGTTAAGTTCCTAACCTCAAGGAGAGCCATGCTAATTGCTCCGCAAATAACGACTAATTTACTTGTGGGCCTTTTATTCTTTTCGTAAACCACAGTGTAGCGAGTCCACAACTTGAATTAATTAAAGTTGCCATTTTATATGTAGAAAGTATTAAATATTGTTACAATGAAAATAATAAGAACCGAGTAGAGGGAGGAGGAATAGAATAGATGCGTAGAAAGGCTGTCTCTAGAACTGTCATTGCCCTGATAGCGATCATCGTGGTCATATTGGGAGCTGTCGTTGCCTATTTTGTCCTTTTGCAACCTACACGACCTACCGCGGAAGAATCGGTTAGAATAGCCTTGATTGCGCCCATGAGCGGTATGGAAGCTTGGATTGGCTTGGGTTCGGTGCGTGCTGGCAGAATGGCTGCTGAGGAAATAAAGACTGTAACTTTACCCGACGGAAGAGCGTTGCCCTTTGAAGTCTTTATCTATGACGACGCGGACAAACCCTCGGAAACTGTGACGGTGTCTCGGAGGGCTATTTTCACTGATAAGGTCCACGCCGGAATTTTAGCCACTTCAAGTGAAACATGCCTAGCTGGGGTTGGAGTCTGGGATGAACAAGGACTCCCCGTCATTGTTGCATGGGCTGGACATCCAGACATAACAATAAGCAAGTGGGCCTTCAGACTATCGCCAACGGCAACTGTGATTGGCAAAGGGATGGGATACTTTGTCGTAAATGAGTTTAAACCGAAGAAAATTGCCTACATGCTATGCGAAGATCCCTATGAAATAGAAGTCTACAACGGTTTTAAGGGGGTAGTCCAAGGCACACCGGGAGTTGAGATAGTTGCTGAAAGCATCGTTGAGTGGGGCGAGGAGGAATACACCCCATGGTTAACAGCGACATTTGCTGCCCACCCAGACCTAGACGTACTCGTGGTTCCGAACGACCCCATGATGGGCGGGCCGGCAACAGTGCAGGCCAGAGCCCTGGGATGGAAGGGTCCCCTTATTGGATATTCCGGGTGCGTTTCCGCTGAGTTCTTTGCTATAGCAGATGCACCGCCAGATTACCCCGCTGAAAGCGATGAGAACATATATTACCACTCATATGCAGACATATTTTCCCCTTCAGCTATGAGCTTCACAGAGAAATATCGCGAAGCCTACGGGGTTGAACCACCTTTCAGCGCTTGGCCAACCTACGACTCAGTCTATTTGCTCGCGAAGATGATAGAGGAACGAGGATTAGAGCCTGCAAACATATTAGCTGGACTCAACGAACTTCGTGATTGGGAGGCACCCACTCTAGGACCATTAGCAAGGTTCACCGAGCGAGGTGAAGTCGTGTTAGGAGTAGTTATCTGCACCATCGACACAACAACACATACACACAAGCTAAAAACCATCGTAACTGAGCCCGAGATAATCACCCCCTAAAAGGCAATAGAAATGACATTAGAACAACAAATCGCCAACGCTATAGCCATCAGTGGCTTATATGTGATGTTCGCCGTTGGATTTATGCTTATTTACAGCGTTCTAAGGATAATACACATCGCCCATGGTAGTGTGATCGTCGTAGGGGCTTACTCCAACTATTTCCTTTTTTTATTAACACGCAATTTTGTGATCTCTGCTCTGATCAGCATGCTTATTGCAGGCGCCGCAGGTGCTCTCATCGAGGAACTTGTATACCGCCCCGTGATCCTTCGATGGGGTACGGGTCTATTTACCCTCGTAGCCAGCATTGGGGTTCATACATTTGTAGATGAGAGCTTTCTGGTTATCGTGGGTGCGGTACACAAGGGATATCCCGAAGCAATAAACACAATCACTCTAAACATCTTTGGAACCGAAATTATTCTCATCCACTTAATAACTGTTGCTCTTTCACTTGTATCCACTCTTTCTCTATATACATTTCTCATGAAAACTAGGTCTGGACTGGCTTTAAGGGCGGTCGCCCAAGATTTAGAGTTAGCTGCTGTCCGAGGAATCAATCCACGCAAAACTGCTCTGATGGCTATGATTATTGGATCCGTCTTTGCTGGTTTGGCAGGTACCCTGCTATCGTTACGTTATAATTGGGTATATCCAGCAATAGGGGACGAACCTATTATTATTTCGTTTGCAGCTGTAATACTTGGTGGGATGGGGAGCATAACTGGAGCAGTTTTGGCATCATTCATCTTAGGATTCACAGAAACATTTGCTTTCGCCTTTCTCCCCGTTCCCTTCACACGCACTGCACTAGGATTTATCGCCGTAATTGTTACGTTGCTCATTAGACCTCAAGGTTTGTTTGGGAGGAAAAAATGAGAAATGTTTGAAAGCGAATTAACCGTTTTAAGCCTTCTCGGCATATTCATCATTTTCTCTATGGGCCAGAACATTATGTTGGGGTATGCTAGACTGCCAATGATGGGGTTCATGGCCTTAACTGCGGCTGGAGCATACACATCCGCAATTCTAACTGCATGGTATGGCTTCTCATTTTGGCTGGCTTTGCCTATATCAGCTCTCTTAGGGACGTTGTTCGGGTTCTCTATAAGTTGGTTATGTGTACGAACTAAGGAAGACTACCTTGTCATAGTCAGCATCGGGATCAATTACCTCGTGGTTGCTATACTTACCCATGCACCATACTTCGGTAGAATGTTCGGAGTTGTAGGCGTTCCCCCTCCCTCCATCCTCGGTGTTCCTCTTAAACACATTTCCCAATTTGCAGCCCTAGTATGGGTAATAACGGCGGTTCTTATTTTTCTGGAGGTGAAGTTGGAAAAGTCACCGTTAGGCCTCGCTTTAAGAGCTGTTGGGGACAACGAGGCTACAGCAGAAAGTCTAGGGGTGAACAGCCTAAAGACGAAGGTGTTGACTTTTATGATAGGCTCAGCATACGGCGGTGTTGGAGGGAGTCTTTTTGCACACTTCCTTCGAAGCGTGCATCCAAGGTATTTTACCTTTGAGGGCTCAATTGAGGTTTTTATTATGCCATTATTTGGGGGACTGGGAACAACTGTAGGGTCAATCGTAGGTGCGTTGTTCCTTGCAGCTCTACCAGAATTTTTAAGATGGGCGTATGAGACTCGTTTCGTGATCTATGGCATCTTAATAGTATTGCTATCTATATTTCAACCGATGGGTCTCTTCGGCACCGATAGTTATCTCACGCGTAAACTTACCCCACTGTCAGCCCCGCTGATGGCGCGCATCAAAGTATTGCGCGGCAAATTAAGCAATAAATGAATAGGCTCTAAGATTGCAATAACTCTTTTTCGGCTTTCTTTATGATCTTTGCTAATTGTTTCTGAATATCGCTGTCCAGCGGCTCAGGAACGTGTTCTCTCAAAATTTCTTCAACTCTTCCCTTAGCTCGCTCCATCATGCTCTTTGCTCCCAGTTTATCCCACTTTTCCTTCGAATGCCTATCCGTCACCCTTAGCTCCGCGACCTCTTTAGTATAATACTGTATCGTATGCTTTTCCCTTAAGTAGCTTCCCCCAATCCCAACCTTCTTGATCAGGTCTAGGGCCAAGGTGTCGTCGGTGACATCTATCCCCCTCATCACACGACGCAGCGCGCCGATCATGTCGTTATCAATGACTGCTTGCTCAAAGGTAATCGACGACTCGGATTCTATCGAACCGACTCCCCAAACTATGTTGTTCCCCGACATTGACATGATCAACCCTAGCAAGGAACTTTCATAGGCTGCTTGCTCGTCTGTTATCTTTGAGTCGCTGGACATCCAAGCAAGGGACGGAAGCCCGTAATAGCGAGCCAGTTGGGCACTAGCCGCAGCGATCAATGCGACTTCAGGAGAGCCGGACAGGGCTTGAGCAGTCCTTAAATCAAAGCAACGAGGGGCTCCATTACTGTAGATGCACGGTCTCCCCTTCTTATACAGCTGGTTTATGACAATCCCACTCAATGTTTCTGCGTTAGCAAGGACCAAAGTCCCGGCCACTGTTACCGGAGACGTTGCACCATTCATTGGCACGCTAAATATATGCGCGGGAATATTGTAGTCAGCAGTTACACTGAAGTTCTCCAGCGCGTCCCAATCCCATATAAGTGGGCTTGTTGCACAGTACCCAAAGCTGAACATCGGCCGCTTTCTTAGTTCTTCCTCTCCACCAACCAATACAGAAGCCATTTCAATGAGGTATTTAGGAACTAAAGCGTTTACAAGCGAGTGGCGCAAATGTTTAGTTGTGTTGTTAGCCATCGCCACAAATTCGTAAAGACTGCAAACTACTGGAGAAACATCAGCCGCTCGAAGGCGGTTGCAAAAATCTACATTTTCTAATCCATCATTAAGTCGTGTCCATCTGACTAAGTCCTCCTTGGTCGTTTCCCTCCTCTTTTTTCCCTCCACCACGTACATGGCATTGCTGGGTCCAAAGAACACCCTTTTTCCGCCCACTCTCATATCATTTTTTGGGTCCCTTGCTGCATGAAAAGCCTCACTGGGAGCATACTTCACGAGGTCTTCGACAAGGTAGGGTGGAATCTTAGCTATCTTCCCTTTGTAATCGACGCTAGCCCCCGCATTGTCTAAGAGTTTCAAGGCTCGATCATGGTTGACCTTAACTCCTACGTGCTCCAGAACGTGAACAGACGCTAAGTGTATCTCTTCAACGTCATCCTGAGTCAAAAGCTCTAGGTATTTCACGTACTCACCTCCTTTTCTCTTAGCAACTTTGCAGCCACTTTAGCGGCTTCTACGGCGTCTGGGGCATAGCCGTCGGCGCTAATTTTCTCAGCCCATTCCCGTGAAACGGGAGAACCCCCAACCATCGTTATGAACCTATCTCTGATACCTCTCTTCCTCAGCGTTTCTTCGATTTTCCGTTGCTCAGGCATTGTACTAGTCATCAACGCTGATGAGGCTATTATGTCCGCGTTAACTTCCTCAGCCCTTGCTATAAAATCCTCCACCGGGATGTCTCTGCCGAGATAATATACCTTAAAGCCAGCGGCCTCAAGAAAAACTTTCACAAGGCTTGCACCGATCTCGTGAATGTCACCTTGAACCGTCCCCAAGACAACCGTTCCAGAGTACAATTCATCCATTTTCTTTTGCTCAAGGATCGCAGGTGTTAGAAGTTCAACTCCTGCCTTCATGGCGTCAGCAGCCAACAATAGGTGGGGAAGAAAGATTTCTTCATTTTCGAAAAGCCTACTGACCACTTCCATACCCTTAGCTAGCCCTTCATGGATAGCTTTAACCGGGTCTACACCCTTCTCAAGAGACTCCTTTGCAGCCTCCTTTGCAGCCTCCGCGTCATACGTCACGACGGCTTTACGCAATTTTTCCAATACTGCTTCTTCAGTCAATTTAATCGACCTTCTCCGTAACTTATTTGTAAAATACGATACATCATATGAATTCTTAAGCTTTCCCCCAATATAAAGTCGAAGACAAAGGATGGACAAGTTAGGCAATTCCGATGAGTCACATTGTCTAGTTAAGGTGCCTCTTAATTGAAAGGACAAAAAATTAATACACAAATAGCAAACTGAAATTGATCAATCAAAGGAGGTAGAAAACAATGGGTGAAATAGCTATTGTTAATATAGGCAAGTTAGTATCTGGGGATTTGGATCGAGGCATTTTGGACGCAGACGCTATTTTGATCCGAGATTGTAAGATTGCTAAAGTCGGAAGAAGAAGCGAAATCGACATCAGTGAAGCTAGTAAGCTGGTAGACGCCAATGAAATGGTTGTTGCACCGGGCTTAATCGATGCACACGTTCATCCAGTAATCGGTGACTGGCACCCTAGACAAAGGACGATTGGATATATAGAAAGCGCTTTACATGGAGGTGTGACCACGATGATTTCGCAGGGTGAATGTCACGTTCAGGGCCGTCCATGGGACCGCTCCGGAGTTAAGGCTTTAGCCATACTTGCCAAGAAAACCTTTGAAAATTATAGGCCTGGTGGTGTAAAAGTGCATGGCGGTGCTGTCATATTGGAATCAAGGCTAGATGAAGAAGATTTCGAGGAGTTAGCGGCCGAAGGCGTTTGGTTAATTGCAGAGATTGGTGGCGGCGGCTTACATAAATACGAAGACATAGCGCCAATGCTAGAATTAGCCAGAAAATATAGAATGAAGATCAGCGCGCATATAGGAGGCATGTCTATACCAGGTTCCGCAACACTGACAGCTGATGATATAATAAGGATAAATCCGGACATCGTAGTCCACATCAATGGAGGCACAACCGCGCCTTCGCTAAGCGATGTCAAAAAATTGATCGAACACACCAGGCTTACTCTAGAAATCATTTTCCACGGTAACCCAAAAATTTTGCTGGAAGCCGTTAAATTAGCACAGAAACATAACGCACTCAACAGAATAATTATGGGGACAGATACCCCCACCGGAAGAGGTGTCACCCCGTGCGCTATCATCCAAACAGTACTCAAAGTCTCGTCCGTCGCTGGGATTCCAGCAGAAAAGGCCATGGCAATGGCTACGGGTAATACGGCCCAAGCCTTTGGATTGAATACTGGCAAGATAGAAGAGGAACGTGAAGCAGATCTGCTGGTGATGGATTGCCCAAAGGGCTCAGTTGGAAGGGATGCTTTAGAAGCCATTGAAGTCGGTGATATCCCGGGGATAGCTATGACAATGGTTGATGGAAAGATCACGAGTTTAAGGGGCAGGAACACACCTTTGTCAACGAGAGTAGTGAAAGTGAACGGTGTTGAGATGGGAGAATTCGCCCGCTTGGAAGACTATTTCTTTGCTTCTGGTCTTATGTAGATGCAAAATCTTATATTGAGTAAACCATCAATGGAGCAAAGATTGTTGGGTTAAAAGGAGGAGCAATCTTGAGTGTATGGAAGGAATTGGCTGGAAAATACCCTTTAGAAAACTATCCAGGCTATGAGCCTGGAAAGCCGCCTAGGGTGGATTTACTACACAAAATGCATTACCTTGATACATTGGAAAAAGTTTGGGGGAAGAAGTGGGGAGCGCAAGGCATCGGTAGACTTAGGGAGGTTGCCATGTCCAGACCTACAGAAAACGAGGTCAATCCCATATTTGAGAAAGATCCAGCTTTCTTCCTCATGTTCTATGGGATGCCAAATCTAGAGAAGTGGCAGGAAGGCTGGGACAATCTGTACAATATACTTAAAGAGCAAGGGGTGAAAATAGATCTGCTTGAATATCCCGCTCCCTTGATAGGTCCGTATGGGCCTTATAGAAAGCTAACCTACCTGACAGAGCCACTCGTAATCAGAGGGGGAACGATAATTGGCAGATATGGACACTGCCCATACAAGATAGGGTTAGAGCGACATTACCAGAGGTTCCTCGCGGAAATAGGATGCCCGATCCTATATACAGTGCATGGTAATGGCATCTGGGAGCCTGGCCCCAGCGTCTTCATCGCAGAGGATGTCTTAGTCACCCACGTAGGGGTGGCGGGTAATATGGAGGGGATAGAGCAGTGTATGCCAGTCCTTCAGAGAGCAGGCGTCAAAGAGGTACACATTGCCCATGTACCAGGCTACGTGGGGACCATAGAATGGCCTGCCAGCGGCATACACCACACCGACATGTGGATCGGCCCGGTCGACATCGGAGTAGTGGTAATATACCCTGCTTGGTGCGGCTATGAAACGGTCAGGTGGCTACGAGACAAAGGATTTAAGCTGATAGAGGTTCCACCTGAGGAACAACGAATATACACACCACCAAACCTAATTCCCCTCGAGCCGGGAAAAGTGCTCATGCCAACGGGTCCCGAAAAGACAATACGTGCAGTTCGCAAAGAGGGAGTCGACGTAATCGAGGTTGAAAGCCCTGGAATCCTCGCAGGCGGAGGCGGAGGACTACGCTGCTCTACCCTGCCATTAATCAGAGATCCCGGTCCCAGCCTTGAAGAAATAAAACGTTAAGGGACGACATTGTTACAGTAAGCGAATAGTTAGGGTATTGTTCTTGTTTAGATTCACGAAAAAACAAAAGATCTTCGATATCAGTGGAGTCAAAGTGGGAGGACAACCAGGCGAACATCCGGCAGTTCTCATCGGAAGCATCTTTTACAGTAATCATAAAATAGTTAAAGACCCCATTAGAGGAGAATTCAGTAAAGGTGACGCCGAAAACCTCATTAAACATCAAGAAGAGATGTCGGATAAAACCGGTAGCCCCTCTTTTCTCGATGTTGTTGGGAGCACATCAGAAGCATTAGTAAAATACGTAGATTTTGTAGCTGGCATCACGGATCTACCATTCCTAGTAGATGGATCAAACGCAACCGTGAGAATAAACGCGATGAAACACGCTATGGAGATCGGGCTTCAAAATAGAGTCGTTTATAACTCCATTAACTGGTCAATTAGGCATGATGAGATAGATGCGCTAAAAGAGCTTAGAGTTAAATCCGCAATAGTGATAGCGTTTAATCCGAAAAACCCGTGGCCTGAAGGGAGAATCGAGGTCTTGCGGGGAACAGAAGAGCGGAAGGGCCTTCTCAAGTTGGCGAAGGATGCTGGCATTAAAAACACCCTCGTCGATACAGCTGTAACCGATCTAGTTGGGTTAGGGCTAGCCTCCAAGGCCGTGTACCTAGTTAAGAACAAATTCGGGGTGCCAGCTGGCTGCGCACCTGCAAACGCCATAACAACCTGGAATAGGGGAAAGGGGGAATTTGGGCGCCACGGATACGACGTTTGCATCGCTAGCTCATGCTCCATGGTGCAGATGGCAGGCGCTAATTTAATTATGTACGGCCCAATCGAGTGGGCCGGCCTAGTGTTTCCACCATGCGCGATGATAGATGGGCTTATAGCATACACGGCCAGAAAGTTGGGGACAAAGACGGCGAGCAAGGACCATCCGTTATACAAAATTTTTTGATTAACGAGAGTTTTTGCATCACGATCAAATGAACGTTCTTGTTTACGAAAAGTCTTAAATAAAAGATTCTTCAATAGCACGCAAGGGTTAGGCGTGGTCGACGAGAAGGATATTTTAAGAAAATTAGCTGAAGACGTTATTCTATGTAATCCAGAGGGAGCGAGAGAAGACGCAAAAAGAGCAATAGAACTTGGTATTTCAGCGTATGAAGCTATAGATGAAGGGTTAATAAAGGGCATGACTGTGGTTGGTGAAAAATATGAAAGTAAAGAATATTTCGTTCCTGACCTCATGGCCGCTACAGCTGCATTAAATGCCGCTTTTGAAGTTCTTAAACCGTACCTTAAAGTCGAGAGGGCAGAAGTTACTGGTAAAGTGGTCATAGGATGCATTAAGGGAAACATACAGGATATTGGAAAGAACATAGTTGCAATAATGCTGACGATGACTGGATTCAAGGTCTACGACGTTGGACCTGATGTTCCTCCCGTGAAGTTCATAGATGCAGCGAAAGAGCTTAATGCAGACATAATAGCCGTTTCAGTGACCATGTTAGAGACTATTCCTTACCTGCGCGAGCTTGAGAATGGTCTAAGAAAGGCGGGTATTCGTGATAACGTCAAATTGTTAGTTGGAGGCAAAGCACTATCAGAAGATGTTGCTAAGGATGTGGGGGCTGATGCATACGGCAAAGATGCGCGGGAAGCCGTAGAAAAAGCTATAATGTTGTTGGTGAACAAAAAAATATGAGCGGTGATGAATTTGACTGAAGACCACACTTCTATTAGAAGATTCATGACCGCAATTGATGGCGAAAAACCAGATCGAATCCCGGTGATGCCCCAAGCACTTAGTCATGCGGCACGGATTTCGGGCATGAAAATATGCGAAGTTACAGCAAACGCGGAAAAGTACGCTAAGGCGCAGTTAACGGCCCTAAAAAGATATGGTTATGATGCGGTTTGGAGTGGTGTAGTTGATTATTACAACCTATTAGCGGAGGCGTTCGGATGTAGGCTGAACGTACCGGAAGATGACATCCCATCACTTATAGAAAACATTGTGCGAGAACCAAGGGATGTTGATAAGCTAAGAGTCCCAGACCCAAATAGGAATGGTAGATTACCAACAGCAATTAAGAACATAGAGATCCTTTCAAGTCGCGTTGGCGAGACGACCGTGGTCATGGGAGCCCTTGCAGGCCCATTTTCAGTTGCCGCTAACTTAAGGGGGACAACCCAATTTATGGGAGACCTATGGGCGAACCCCGATCTGGTGCATAAATTATGCGAAGTCGCGACGGAAGCCTGTATACAATTCGGAAAAGCACAAATTGAGGCTGGGATAAGTGGGCTCTTCTTCGTGGACGCCTTAGCAGCGCCCGACATAATAGGCCCAAAGAGGTTTAAGGAATTCGTTCTTCCTCACCACCGTAAACTAATCAATGAATTTACCAAGAAAGTAAGCATAATTTACCACATTGATGTAGGCTCCCTTTCAGTCATAGACGATGTCCTAAAACTAGAGATAAACGCCCTTCTGCCAGAAGATACCGAAGACTTAGCTGGATTTAGACAAGTGGTTGGTGATCATTTTGCCCTAGTGGGGACTATGGCTGCAGGCGCGATGAGAACAAAAAGCCCAGTAGAAATCGGCAGCATGTGTAAGACGATCATCGAGAAAGGCGCGCCCAAGGAAGGCGGAGCGTTTCTGCTATTCACAGCGATACTGTCCTCAGATACGCCTCCAGAAAACATAGATGCGTACGTTAAAGCTGCTAAGAAATACGGTGTATATGGTATCTAGCCCCCTCTTCATATATAGACTCGAGTGATAGTGACGAAGGTTAGCAAGTATTTTTAACAAAACTCCAATGGAAGAAAACTAAGTCTTTCTGTCCGTTGCGAAGAACCGACGGAAAGTGCTATAGCTTAGTGCTGAGCAGAAACTCCAATGAAAGTTCGCACAAATTAAGGTTATAGCCTTATAATAGCTTTCACCACACGAGAATCCTTCTTCGAGTCTTTAAAGCCTTAGTGGTCTCATTAAGTGTGAATTGCGAGTGACTAGTTCTTCAAACGGAAACTTGCGCGATTCTATCAGCTTTACAGCCTCATAGAGGTGTCTGCCAGTGCCCGCCTCGACTCTGTTTGCCCCCGGGGAGGTTGCCATGAAAGAGGGCTCGTGACTAGTGGGGTCTTTAGCTCTCCGCCTCCGGTGGACAGGTTCGCCTTGGAAGGGAAGGGCGAAGTGGCCATGGAGGTTCAAGATGAGATGGCTGTCTTAGATTCGTTGGGCTTCTGCGTCTTCGTAATTCACAACGCTGATATAACAATGGCAAACCTCGCAGAGCTATACACGGCTGCAACCGGGTTTAAAATGACAGAGCAAAACCTCTGGAAAGCCGGAGAACGGGTCTGGAATCTAGAGAGAATCTTCAACATACGCGAAGGATTCACAAGTAAGGACGATACGCTTCCAGAGAGACTCTTCAAGTAGCCTATGCTAGAAGGGCCCAGCAAAGGACGTGTAGTTGAGCTACATAGGCTACTTGAAGACTACTACAAGGTCCGAGGATGGAACGCTGAAGGCATCCCCGAGAAGATGAAGCTCGTTGAACTGGGGCTCGAAGACGCGGCAAAGAAATCCGGTATATTGTCCTAAAATTTAATTTAACCATTTTCCTTACAAACTTGTGGAATTTGTTGAATAAAACCCTAACGTGCACATGCGATTACCTTGCTACCTAACAATATCCAGAATATTCACAAGGGCTACATGGTAAATGAGTGCCAGCAACTGTTATCATTGAAATTTCATTGATTTAGTTAAAATTGAGTTAAATTTAGATGATACGGTCTCTTAGCCGCCGGATAGAGGAGGCAGGAATGCCACGGAGTCTCCGTCTCTAAGCTTGATCTCTGTAAGCTTGATCTGCATGCTCGGGTAAATCTCACGATTATTGACGATTAACATCATGTAAGGCTTCAGGTTCCCCTCATGGTCTAGTAAAGTTCTGCAAAATTCTCTGCCATACATGGTGTTGAGCTTCTTCACCAACTCGTCTAGGCTACAGCCCTTATTCAAGGTTATTTTCTCTCTGTTTTTGCCAGTTATCAACCGGAAGTTGGCGAGGTATTCGACATTGACTTTCATCAGGTTTTCCCATACTTAAAAACAGAAAAGAAGGTAAAAAAGTTACTTTTCCTCGGCCCTTGGCGGTAGCCTACCCATTTTCTCCAGCTCATTCGCTATGTATTTCAGACCTAACTCCTCTAATTTCTCTCGCGTGGGTACGCCGGTATTTTTGTCCCATCCGTGGAAGGCATAATACTCATCTAACATTTGTTCAAACCGTTTTGGATCAATGAGTTCGCCTTTTGCGGGTCCTGTTGGCGATGGTTCTTCAACCCACCTCCTTGGTGGGTAATCGTCCTTTCGAGTTATGCCTTCCCGAACCAGGAAGCACCTTTCAATGTTATATATTCGCTCGCCGATTTTCATTAAACCCTTCTCATCTATGTGGGTTCCAGTTGCCGCTGAGGCCATTTTTGCCAGATCAACCGGACCCAACATATCCAGGCTCCACCACCACGTGTTAAACTTGCATATTCCCAAGGCATCCTCAGCCGCTAACAGATTTTCAAGCCAAGCGACTACGCTAGCCTTGCCGTCATATGCTCGAGGGCTGTGTAAAGCTCTAGCGCCCTCCGTTGTGCCTATGCGTTCTGCAAAAATCATTTCAGTCTTCTCAGGAGTTAAACGCATGTATTCCACTAGGGGACTCGCCCTAAGGTGATCAGAGCCTCGAGTTGATACGCATTGTGCGAATGCGCCTCCCTTCGTAGCGCGATAATCTCCATTATTGGGTGTCATCCCCTTAATGGTGATCGCCCATCTCTCAGACCCCTTTCCAATTCTCTTAGCCGCACGAGCGGTTCCCTCTGCAACGATGCCCCCTAAGCCCTTTCGGAACGCTGTCATCTCCACTAGCTCAACTATCGCGTCGGCGTTGCCCCATTCCAGCGCTATCCCACCAGTGTCCTTCTCTGTGATTACACCCCTCTGCCAACATTCCATAAGGAAGGCGATGGTGCCACCGCAACAAATTGTGTCCATTCCAAGGCGATTACATAAATGGTTAGCCCTTAAGCAGGCGGCAAGATCGCTGTTTCCACATCTAGAACCAAAAGACGCTATTCCTCCATCAAACTCAGCGCCTTCCTCCCGGGTGCCGGCGTAGGGACCTTCCTCAACGGCGTAGAAATGGCTACAATGAGTGGGGCAACCAAAGCAACCCTTTGATTTAACCACATACTTCTCCAAGAAGGCTTCCCCAGCTAAGTTTTCGACACCCTCCTCAAACTCTCCACGCTGGCCGTTCATAGTGATTAATCGGCCCGTGGCATTTGTAGTCCTGATTAGGAGTGGGGTGCCTAACACCGAGATTACCTTATAGAATGGTGCAGCCTTAATCTTATCCAGCGCTTCGTAGCATGCTCTCTCAAACTCGTCCGGACGGGCAACCTCGATGGCCTTTGTCCCGCGAACGGCAACAGCCTTTAGGTTCTTTGAGCCCATCACCGCCCCCATCCCTGTTCTGCCGTTAGCCCGAGTTAAACTATTAATAACACACGCAAACTTCACGAGACTTTCTCCGGCGGGTCCGATGCAAGCGACCTGGACCTCGGGATCGCCCACCTCCTTGCATATCGCTTTGGTTGTTTCCCAAGTGTCTCCTCCCCAGAGCTGGTGCGCGTCCCTTAGCTGAATGTCATCATCGTCAACCCAAAGGTAAACGGGTCTTTCCGCCTTTCCGTAAAAGACTATGTGGTCATAGCCTGCAAATTTCATCTCAGGAGCAAAATGACCCCCTGAGTTCGCGTCCCCATGAATGCCCGTCAATGGCGACTTGGCTGTAATCGTTAGGCGCCCGCATGAGGGAGCTATGGTGCCTGAAAGCAAACCTGCCCCGAAGATTAGTACATTATCCGGGGAGAGGGGGTCTATCCCTGGCTTGACTTCGTCATAGAGGATCTTCGAGTTTATCCCTCGCCCCCCAAGGAAGTTCGCAGCTAAATCCCTGTCTAAAGGTTCTTTGAAGATTTTTTCTCTCGTTAAATCTACCTTAAGAATTGTTCCCATCCATCCGTACATTTCCCTTCATCTCCTCTCAATCCATTTTTCAGCTACAGCGACCATCTTTCGGCCTTTGATCATGGGAGCAACCATTTTGCCAACATATATTCTTCTCTTTATCAGGTCTTCCCTACCAGCTACGACGAAATTGATCGCTCTAGTTGGACAGTACTTAGCGCACATGGGGTCACCGTCACATAAATCGCACTTCAGCAAAGTTCCTCTTTTTGTGTCGAATTTTATTGCTCCAAAGGGACAAACAATGATGCAAGCTCTACAGCCAATGCATATGTCCGGGTTGATTACTATGGCTCCTACATCGTTGCGGCTGATTGCCCTAACAGGACACGCTACCTTACACGGCGCATCTTCACAGTGCATGCAGAGCATTGGAATGTCGATGCCTTCCTCTTCTATTTTAATTATTTTTACCCTAGACAACATTGGACCGAACTTTCTCTCTTTCGTGAAGGAGCAAACCATTTCGCAATATCTGCATCCAGTACATAAGCTAGGATCGATCGAAAAGACCTTTTCCATCGCACATCACGGTGTTTAATTTCATGATCTCTCTATATATCGTTTATGTCAATCTTCTTTACCACAATTTCCCGTTAAAAAGAGGCAAAGTATCTCCTAATCTTTTCCTCTCGCACATCAATTTCAGAAATTTTTCAACGCATATAACACTTACAACATTCATAACAGCGGCGTATAGTCCACATGGGAACTTTAGACGGAAATGCGGCTAGTTTCAAAGCATTTCTACTAACTCATCGGTTTTTACCTTATGAAATTGTAGACCCATATCATGGGCACTAAATCCCATAGCCAAGCCTAATAACTGAGGGTAGTAAAGAATGGGTATTTGAAACCTCGTGTTTAATTTCCGAGGCACGCTTATTTGCCCCAATTCATATTGAAGAAAGCAGCAGGGGCATAGAACTACCAAGCAATCGGCATCAACATTGATTAAATCATTAAGCTTTTCCTCGACTAATTGAAGGGAAAGTTCTTCATTAACATACCTTGCGAAGGCTGCACAGCATAACATTTCGGATGGATAAGAAACCACATTCGCACCTACAGCTTTAACGAGGTTTTTAAGCGAAACTGGGTTCTTTAGGTTGTCATAATGTTTTATCTCATCAAAAATGTGACATCCGTAATGAACAGCAACCTTAACATTCCACGCATTCTGAGCATTTTTCTTAATGTGTCCTTTTATTTCCTCTAACCCCACATCTTCATATAATACCCGTAAAATGCTTTTGACTGTTATCGTACCCTCAAATTTTTTTCCGATTTTTTTCAAATACTGATTTATCTTCATTCTCAGCTCATTATTCGTTTTAAGGTCTTCGTTGACTCGAAAAAGGGTGGCATTACACCCATTGCACAAGGTGATTAAGTCAAGTCCTTCGTTTTCTGCCAAGCAGATGTTTCTAGCGGCAATCGTATACCATGCTCTTGGATTCAAAACCTGCATCGAGAGTGGTTCAGGACAACAACTCACATCTTCTAAAGGCTTGAGTTTAATTTTGAATCTCTCAAGAACCTTTATGGTCGCCGACTCAAACTGCGGAAGCCTATAATAAATGAGGCAACCAGAAAAAAGGGCATACTCTCTCACTCAGATTCCTCTAAGATTTTGGACAAACCTGTAATAACAGCCACCTTGTTGATGTCATCTTTATTAAACTTTAAGGTAGGCAGATTCAGAGACTTTCTTCTTCTTAGGGAGGTATCGGTGACTGTTACCGTAGTTCCTCTTTTAACAATTAAGAGAGCAAGGTCCCTACAATGAGCAATAAAAGCAGAGATGTCGCGCCCTCGAATCGACATAAAGGATGAGAATGCTGAAAGCGAATTTAACGGCATAGGCGGGAGCTTGGCTTTCCAGATAATCTCATAAAAAGAAATTATTTTGCTAAACTTCTTCATGATTGTTCCCCATTTTAGAGAGATATAAAAACAGCACGATTTAATAAACATTGCAATCTCAAAAGCGTTAAAGCGTGCGCTACTCGTATGGACTAGGCTTTGCTATAAACTCTGCTTCTTCATTCGCTCGATCATCAGTTTTGTAGCTCTATAGCCTTTCTTCTATGAGTTTGTAATCGATTACTAAGCAAGAAAGATTAAAAAGGATTACCGATCTTTATAATCACCTTGCATAAAAATAGTAAAAATGTGAAACAAACGTTGTGAGAAGATTGGTCAGGTTAGGGTTGATGGTTCCATCTTCCAACACGACCATGGAGACTGAATTTCATGAAATGTTACCTAAGGGCTTTTCAGTTCATACGGCTCGTCTTGGTCTAAGGGAAGTTACGGTGAAGGAACTAGCTGAAATGGAGGAAAAAATTGAGGAAGAAGCGTGGAAGTTAGCGGATGCGGGTGTCGACGTAATCGGATACGGCTGTACCAGCGGAAGCCTATTTAAGGGGTTGGGGCACGACAAAATTATTGAAGAAAGAATCGAAAAAGCTTCTGGAACACCAGCAGTTGCAACAGCAGGAGCCGTCGTAAAGGCTCTAAAAGCGTTAGACATTAAAAGGGTTGCTACGGCTACGCCTTACATTGATGAGGTTAATGATTTAGAGGAGAGGTTCCTGTCGGCAAACGGCTTTCAAGTAGTTGACCTAAAGGGTTTAGGAATTAGAGAAAATATTAAAATTGGAAAATTGAGCAGTCAAGATGCATATAATCTGGTTATGGACCTAAGATACGATGAGGCTGATGGCGTATTCATAAGTTGCACAAATTTTCCTACGATCGAAAGTATAGACGAGTTAGAGAGAGTTCTCAGGAAACCGGTCATCTCAAGCAACACAGCAACCCTTTGGGCTATGCTGAAGAGGTGCAGGGTCACCGTTAAGATTCAAGGCTTTGGAAGACTTTTAGAAGGAATACCAACGCATTGACAAGATTCTTTAGGGATTTAGGCTAAGTCGAATCTAGTGCGATGCAGCGTATCCTTTGCGGGATTATAAGCTAAGGTTTGTAAGAAAAATTTATAATGACCATAGACCAAAGCAGACTCCAGGAGCGGAGTATATGAAAAGGAGCTTAAAAGGGAGAGACCTTCTCTTAATAGATGAGCTTTCTATAGAGGAGATAGAAACAATCTTCAATTTGACTAGGGACTTCAAATTAGCTAGTGGCATTGGTAGGTATGAAAGGATACTTGAAGGGAAAACTCTCGGGCTCCTCTTTGAATGGGCGTCCACTAGAACCAGGTTAGGTTTCGAGATCGCAATGGCTCAGCTGGGAGGACACGCCATATACCTGCCAATCGAAGCCACGATGGCTGCCATGGGGGAACCGATGAAAGATACAAGCAGGGTTCTCAGCAGGCTTGTAGATGCTATTGCGATGCGACCTTACAAGCATGAGACTCTCATTGAACTGGCTAAATATGCTGATGTTCCTGTAATAAATTGCAGCAGCCCTAGGGGGCATCCAACTCAGGCACTGGGTGAACTGTACACGATTCTAGAAAAGAAGGGGAAATTAAAGGGACTGAAGTTGGCTTACGTAGGCATGACAAGGGGTCTATTTCACTCCCTTATACTAGGGTGTACGAAAGTAGGAATGGATATAGCTGCAGCGTATCCTGAAGTGGGAGGCACAGCGTATAGTCCTGACAAGGAAGTAGTTGAACGAGCTTACGAAATTGCCGAGGAAACGGGATCAGAAATCGTCTTAACGCATAACCTCTTTGAAGCCGTTAAGGATGCGGATGTAGTTTATGCATGCATTTTGCTTAGGAGCAGCCTCACAGGAGAGAAAACGGCTGAGGAAGAGAAGATAAACGTAAAGGCGTACCAAGTAACTCTTGAAGTTTTAAAACATGCAAAAAAGGATGTGATATTTATGCATCCTGGTCCAGCGTTCCGCAACGTGGAAATGACGGAGGAAGTGCTTGAGGGTCCACAGTCGGTGGTTTGGGATCAGGTTGAAAACGCGATGCATGTCAAAAAAGCAATTCTAGCACTGCTACTCGCTTAGTACCGACTATCGAAGGTCCCACGAACTCGTGTTCCACTCGGCCAGCTCCAATTATAACGTTGGTTGTAACGTCATAAGTCGCCCTATTTCTTGCCTATGCGTCAGCTTCTCCGTTTGCTATATATTCGATCGCAGAAACTATCAATGTACTTACCGTATTAGACTATTAGCTATAGTCACCCAAGTATACTTTTTCGCTCATTCTTATGGCGTCGCGGGGGCACAGAGAAACACACAGTCCACATCCATCACACTTCGACTTATCTATAATCGCTATGTTATTGTCCCCGAAGGAAATGGCATCATAGAAGCACCAATTGCCGCACAGCTTACATCCCGTGCATTTATCTTCATCGACAATGGAGAATATTCTTGACCCTCTATCCACTTTGACCCAGCTGGTTATCTGGGGTAGGGTTATTCCTTTAAAATCAGTAATGGATCCGTATCCCTTTTCATCCATGAAATTCGACAGCCCTTGTATGAGATCTTTTAATTGCTCGTATCCCTTTCTGCTGTACATAAGCGCGGTACACGTCTGCACGGTCGAGGCTCCGCACATAATACATTTTACTATGTCCTTATACGTCCACACGCCGTTAGTGGCGGAGATTGGGGCGTCGATGGCTTGGGCCACCTTAGCGATCCATTTTAATGTGATGGGTCTCATCCATGGCCCACCCACGCCTGCAAATGTTCCGTGCAACAATGGCCTTCCAGTATTAATGTCTATGTCTAAGGCTGGGTATCTGTTAATGATAGTAACGCCCGACGCCCCCGCCTTCACGACTGCTCTGGCTACGTTCACCACATCTACCGCTTCAGGAGTAAGTTTTGCGAACACTGGTATGTGTACGGCTTTTGTCACAGCCTTGGTGACTTCGGAGGCCATCTCAACGTCTCTGCCCAGTTCAGCGCCTTGCTTACGCTCTGTCTCTCTAGGGTGCGGACAGCCGAAGTTCACCTCGATCATGTCTACATCAGCGCTTTCTGTCATCATCGCAAGTTTCTCCCAGACTTCTATGCTAGTTCCTGAGATACTGCCAATCAATATACAATTGTGGTTACTCGCATATTTCTTGGCCACCCTTATTTCATTCATCCACTCTTCAGGTTCGTATGTAGCCAAGAACTCACAGGAATAATTGGAGAACACATCAGGCCACCCCTTTTTGTGAAGTATAGTAAACCGAGGTCTTACATACCTCTGCAGCAACTTCTCTGTAGTTACGGTTTTTGTAACTATGCCGCCAGCTCCGAGCTCTATGCCTTTTTTCATCCACTTTGCGTCTTTAGTTGGGGTCGCAGCTGCAACAACCACGGGATTCTTGAAGTTTATGCCACATACTTCAATACTTAAGTCAGCCACGGATTTCTATCCTCCTTCTTTTCATGTTTAATAACAGAATTTATATGATTTTCCAAGAAAAGTAGTGGTTCAACCTTCTTGAAATGCAATGATTTATGCGTGATGCTGTCTTTGCGCTGGCAAAATGAATTCCAAACGGTGGCAGTTAGGAGTGGAGGTGCACTTTGTTTGATCACAATCTAACACCATTAAGCTGACCAAAGGGCCTTTACCCGATGAGACTTGTGGAGCAGCTAAAAAAGAGTCGTTTCTGCGATTTTATATCATTGATGAATCTAAGAACGAATTTCGTGTTTGCCTTTAAGAATCGCCGTAGCATCCCTTACAAATATTAGCTCCTCATTCGTAGGAATTACATATATTGCTACGCGTGAATGTGGTCCACTTATATCTAATTCTTTTCCTCCACCGATTGCCTGCGTATTCTTCTCGGGATCTATCTCTATTCCCATTAATTCAAGGCCTTCACATATCTTCGCTCTATAAAAGGGAGAGTTTTCTCCAACTCCTGCCGTGAAGACAATAACATCTACCCTGCCCATCGCTGCCGCATAAGCTCCTATATATTTCTTTAATCTATAGCATTCGATCTCAATGGCTAATTTTGCTCTTTCGTCCCCCTTTTCTGCTGCCTTAATTATATCCCGTCTATCAATGTATTTGCCTGTGATTCCCAAGAGTCCGCTTTTTTCATTCAGAATGTTGCTCATCTGGCCAGGTGTTAGGTTTTCTTTTTCCATAATATAAAGGGCAGCACATACATCTAGATCCCCACAGCGAGTTCCCATCACAGCTCCTTCTAGTGGTGTAAATCCCATACTGTGATCGTAAGCTATGCCCTTTTTGACAGCAGTGATGCTGACACCATTTCCTATATGGAGAGTGATAACATTTATTTCTGATGGCTTTTTCCCAAGAAGCTCTGCCGCTTTCCTTGACACGTACGAGTGAGAACTGCCATGAAATCCATATCTCCTCACACCGTATCTTTCATACCATCTATAGGGTACAGCGTAGATGTAAGCGTGTGGGGGCATAGTTGTAAAGAAGGCGGTATCAAAAATCGCTACATGCGGAATATTCGGAATTAGATTCATCGCTGCTCTTATTCCCGAGAGATTAGGAGGATTGTGCAAAGGAGCTAAGACACTGCATTCTTCTATCGCTTTTATGACATCATCGTCGATGATCGTAGAATGCGTAAACTTCTGTCCCCCATGTACAACACGATGCCCTATCGCCTTAACTTCTCCCAAATCCTTGATTACACCGTGTTTTAAGTTGATTAGAAAATCAAAGATTAACTTAATAGCGACATCATGAGTGGGGCAGTTATGTTTGTAGATTGTTTCCTTTCCATGAACCTGATGTCTGATAAAGGAATCTCCTATTCCTACCCTCTCTACGATTCCACCACACATTTTCACTTCGGCAGGCACATCCCATAAAGAATATTTTACCGATGAACTACCGCAATTTAACGTCATAATTTTCATTTCGCAACCCTCCAGAAACTAGGATAACCCGCATAAAAGACTTCTGCTAGTTTGTTTGAATAAATGTAAAATATTTCGTGCAGATAGATGGGTGTTAGCATTATATTGGGATAAACGATGCATGTGAGTGCATGTGCTTGTAGTGTAGGCAGTAGATTAAAGAAGTTGAGGCATTATACGCATTTATGTCTAACTACATTCCTAAGTAAGCCTTTTTTACATGCTCATTCCGTAAGAGATCTTTTCCTTCTAATGTAATTCTGCCGTTCTCTAATACGTACCCCCTATCAGCGATCTTCAAAGCTTGTAGAACGTTCTGCTCAACCAGCAGGGTAGTAACTCCCTCCCCGTGAAGCTTCTTCAATGTGTCGAAGGTCTTATTCACGAGTATAGGTGCTAATCCCAGAGACGGTTCATCCATTAGTAGAAGTTTGGGTCTTGACATCAGGGCGCGGGCTATAGATAGCATCTGTTGTTCACCTCCGCTGAGGGTCCTCGCCAACTGGTTCTTCCTCTCCTCCAGCACGGGGAATATGTCAAATATCCACTTGAGGTTCTCCCGTCTCTCTTTTCTACATCTAGGAAGATACGATCCCACCAGAAGATTCTCCATCACATTTAGGTAGGGAAAGCTAGGTCTTCCTTCAGGTACCTGAGTTATACCTAACTCTACGATGCGATGAGGAGGCAGTTTGTCTATCTTTTTCCCTAGGAACTCTATGGAGCCAGAGGTTGGTTTGAGGATGCCTGATATTGTCATGATCATTGTGCTCTTGCCAGCGCCGTTAGAACCGACGACGACGACTAGTTCGCCTTCATCAACATTTATGGATACGTCATGAAGTGCATGTAAAACTCCGTAATGGACATTTACTCCGTTAAGCGCTAGCATAGGTCTCCCCCATGTAAGCTCCGATAACCTTTTTGTCCTTAATCACTTCCTTGGGTTCTCCTTCCGCTATTTTCTCTCCATGGTGGAGCACGATTATGCGGTCCGATGTACCAAAGACGAATTTCATCACGTGCTCAACAACGCATAATGTAACACCTTGATCACGGACCCCTTTTATCTTAGCCAACATTCCCTCTATCTCAACTGGATTTAATCCAGCAGCGCATTCATCAAGAAGCAGTAGCTTCGGATCCGTAGCTAGAGCTCTAGCCATCTCGAGTTTCTTTCTTTCCAAGAGAGTTAGGTTCTTTGCAAGTTGATCCTTCTTGTCCTGTAGACCTACAAAGTTTAAGAGCTCATTCGCCTTGTCCTTCACATCCCCCGACTTCTTTCGGGGATTTCCAAAATGTCCTGCTACCATCACATTCTCAAGAACTGTCAGCCTCTGAAAAGGTCTGACGATTTGGTATGTTCTGCTGATTCCCTTTCTGCAGATTTTATGTGCTGGGAGACCAGTGATATTTTCTCCCTCAAATTTTATCGTTCCAGAATCAGGCCGATAGATCCCTGTTAAAAGATTGAATAGGGTAGTCTTTCCAGCCCCATTTGGGCCTATCAAACCTAGGATTTCGCCCTTTTCGATCTGAAGGTCTAATCCCTTAACCGCGACTAAACCTCCGAAAGACTTAGTCAGTTTATCAACATGTAGCATCATTTCGGCCTCACAAGCTTTGATAAAAGTGGTCTCACGAGTTTTGACAAAAGCCGCCTAATACGACTGTCTCGGCCAAGGATACCGGCCGGTTCAAAGAGCACTACGATTACGACTAGAAGGCTGTAGATCAGAAAACGTGCCTCTATTGGTACGTGTCCCCTCAGAGCTTCGGGAACAAGTGTCGGTACTAATGCGCCTATGATCGGCCCGATGGTAGTCCCCATCCCTCCTAGAATGACCATGAGGAACACCTCGACGGAATGATGAAACTCAAAATAAAATGGGTGTGCGGACTTGATGAAATATGCGTAAAGGCAACCCCCAACTCCGGCGTAGAGGGAGCCTATAACAAAAGCCAGCACCTTAAGCCTCACCGTATCGACCCCAGAAGATTCTGCGGCAGTACTGTCTTCCCTTAAAGCTTTCAAACCAAGTCCTAACACTGATCTTGATAACTTTAGATCAAAATAAGTCATGACTACCGCGAGGAATAAACCCAGAATTGAGAAGGATAAGGGAGATGAAAAAGAGTAACCCAAAATTTCTGGAGAAGGAACTCCGATGATTCCATACATTCTGCCGAAGTATGGCGCGAATAGAAATATGGCGGTGACAACATAATTAAACCCGATGCTACCTACGACGAGATAAGCTCCCGCAAGTCGCCCTCTTATGAACAGCCAGCCTATAGCAAATCCTATCAGCATTGTCATAAGGCAGGATATAGGTAGGGTTGCTATGAATGGGAAGTTGTATTGTGTGGACAAAATCGCGGTTGTGTATGCTCCAACTGCAACCAAACCCATAAATCCGAGCATTGGCAACCCTCCATACCCCAACATAACGTTTTGGCCAAGTGCAAAGATCCAAAAGATTGCGAAGAAGACGAGAAGAGTACAGATATAACTCACCGGAATCATACTCATCTTCCTCTTCCTAAGATGCCGCTTGGTTTTAGCAATAGGATGACTATGAGGACGATGAAGGATATCAGCGTACGCGGAAATAGTAGGGGAATGTAGGCTATAGCCGCGGTTTCTAATAGTCCCATCACCAATCCTGAAACGATCGTTCCAGGCACACTTCCTAACCCACCTACTATTATGACACAAAGCGCGACAGTAACCGGAACTGATGCGATTTCGGGATGAACATCGTTATAATACAAAGCTAGCAAGCCTCCGGATAATCCGCCAAGCATGGACCCAGTGAGAAGAGCAATCATATAAGTCTTAAGCGGGTTGATCCCGTGCAGTGAAGCGAGCTGCGGATCTTGGTCGAGTGCTCTCAAGGCTCTCCCCTCATCCGTTTTAACGAGAAATACCCATAGGATAAACATTGAGGCAAACGAGACGGCGGCGCATACTAATTGAATAAGAAAAATGGATATTCCGAATAAATTTATGGTTATTGCATTTATTGGTGTTGGAAACTGTTTGTGCCTCACTCCAAATAAGACCATTAGAGCCTCCTCGGTTGCGATGAGTATGGCGACGCTTGCGACGAGAGTAGCGTCATATTGGCCTCTTTTTAGTAAAGAAACGTACACACCCATTCCCATAAGTGTGCCTATAACGCCTGATACTAACGTTCCAATTATTATGGTAATTATGAGGTTGTTTCCAAAAAAGGGGAGTAGTAAGAGGGCGCAATAAGCTCCTATGAGAAGCATGGATCCGTGGGCGATATGTATTATCCGTAGCACGCTGTAGATAAGGGTCATCCCTATGGCAAAAGTGATGTATAACCCACCTACCGCTAGGCCGTTTAGCAGTTGCTGTATCATTACTAGATCGATCCATTAAGTTGTGTCAGAAAGGCGAGATGTATTCGGGCTCAGTTATTTCCTCAGCAAGGACAAATTCGCCACCCTTAATGACATAGATGGGTATAGGTTTAAGGCATTCACCTTTGACATACTCCGCGATAGTTCCTCCAACGCCCTTATAGTTCTTAAGCGCCTTTATCCCTTCCCATATCTTGGCAGGATCGTCTCCGACCTCTCCGATTATCTTTGCCAAAATTTTGACGGAATCGTATGTGGTATAAGATGCTGTAGGTCCGGCAGGCTTGCCGTATCTCTTCTCATATGTCTCGGCATACGCCTTGGTTAGTGGGTCATCAAACACCAGATATGACAGCACGTATACGCCGCCTCCGACCTCTCCAACCTCTTTCACACCATCTAGGTATTCAGGAACGCAAGAGGAAGAGCCGAACATTATTGGACACATTATTCCTAAGCCTCGTGCTTGAGACGTGAACGGAATTGACATTGAAAAGTCATGGGGACCCAACATAACGTCGGGTTCCAACGCCTTCACCTCAGTCAACATGGCAGTGTACTCCTTCTCTCCGAACTCAACAAGCTTGTCGTAAACGACTTCGCCTCCAAGTTTTGTAAAGCTTTCCTTCATGGACGCCGCGTAGGACTCTTCGTACGGATCGACAGTAACTATGCAAGCAAGTTTCTTCGCTCCAAGAACTTTGTAAGCATAGTAGCCCATGGCTCTGCCAGGCGCAGTAGCAGTCAACCCGACCCTGAAAGCGTATCCGCCCTTTACTACATCAGGATGCCCAGCCCATGGAACAAGCGCGGGAACCTTTGCCTCATCAAAGACCTTGCTAGCAGGAATAGCTAACTCACTCCCATGATTCAAAATTCCAGCGACAACCTTGTCATCATAGATGAGCTTTCGGGCCATGGACACTGCCCCTTCAGGTGACCCGCCGTCGTCGTAGTATATGAATTCAATCATTCTTCCATTGATTCCTCCTGCAGCGTTTATCTCCTCCACTGCTAGCATTGCTCCGTTCAAGCCATCGTATCCGATCCAAGCCTCAACACCAGTCAATGGACCGATTAGACCTATCTTTATGGGTCCGACTGGGGTTGGTGTGGGTGTCGGTGTGGGTGTCGGTGTTGGAGTTGGCGTGGGAGTTGGCGTCGGTGGCGCGGGTGGTGGCAATGTCGCGTAGTAAACACCAACAGCTACTACAACGATTATAATTATTGCTACTATTGCCATCGCTATTTTTGATATCCCTCTCTTACTCAAACTCACACCTCTCCATTTTTTACAGATTTGAAGTTATAGTCCTCATTATATTTAATAATTTCGCCTAAACGCGTAAAACGTCAGCATCTACCTTGAGGAACAAGGTTTTGATGCAGAATAAAGTTCTACCAATTATGTCAGCTAGTTTTCAGAAGCAGAAAAAGTCACATAATTACCTCTGCAAGAACACTTATTCCTATTTCCTCGTCAAGTCATCGAATACCATATTACCTAAGTATTTTTAACTTTATTTGAACCTTTTCTTTATGCGGCAGAAACTTTGCAGCTCTGCACGTATGCTAATTCTGCTTAAAAAGCGGGGATAACATATTCTCCGAAAAGCCGTACAGGCTCTAACGTGGATACATCAGGGAAATTTATTAGAAAATGTGATACACCGACACCTTCGTAATCCTTCAATCTTTCCACAAACTGCTCTGGTATACCTTCTATACGTGGCTGGGTTGTTACATAATTGCCTACTGATACTTTAATCAGACTAAACCTTTGAGTCTTCTTCTTTAGCTCTCGCTTATTTTTAGCAATTATGCATCCTATTACCAGTGCCTTCTTTATATTTTCTACAGTTCTTCCGGCTTGTAGGCAGTATGTTCGTAGTCCTTCGATTTGAAGCGCGTACTCCTTGGGTTTCGGAAGGTATAGGCTGGAAATGACCCATCCATCTGCATATCTTGCAATAGTTTCAAACATATGTTTCTTTCCGATCATTGAGCCTACCCAGATGGGAGGATGCGGTTTCTGAACAGGCTTAGGGTAACAGAAAGCTTCTTTTATTCGGTAATACTGACCTTCAAACGTTGTCCTCTCCCCCGTCCACATCGCTTTCATTATACCTAGTGCTTCTTGAAGCTGCGCGATTCGAATAGACGCTTTTGGGAAGGGAATTCCATATGAAATGAACTCCGGTTCAAACCATCCTGCGCCTATACCAAACTCGAGCCTTCCATTACTAATATGGTCGAAAGTTGTAGCCATTTTTGCCAAGACCGACGGGTATCTAAACAGGTTACAGAGAACAAGTGTTCCCAGTCGTAGCTTAGTGGTTGAGGCGGCTAAAGCTGAAAGGGTTGTCCAGCACTCAAGGTAAGAGTGATGTATGGGACCTAACCAGGGCATTAGATGATCACTCATCCAAGCAGAGTTGAAACCTTGTCTTTCACACTCAAGAGCTACCCTCTTCACCGTGTTATAGTCCACGTTAACTTGAGGCAGATAGATCCCAAACTTCACCATATACCATCGCTCCAAATCAATTCATGTGAAAACAAGCTTCGATTTTTGATGCAAAATAAGGTTCTCGCTGGGGGATCTTAGCTCACAGTTTTATAATTACCTTGACTGCATCAGGATCCTTTTCAGCCGTCTCCAGAGCCTTAGTAGTCTCATTGAGCGTGAATTCATGAGTGACTAGTTCTTCAAAGGGAAATTTGCGTGATTCTATCAGCTTTACAGCCTTATAGAGGTGTCTGCCAGTGCCCGCCCACGAACCGCAGAGAACCAGTTGACCCCTCGTAATAACACTTGGACTCAGCGGAATTTCTCCCATCTCCGGAGTTTGACCAACTATTACGTAACGCCCCCCACGCCTCACCATTCTCATCCCCTCAAGGATAGCTTCTGGGCTCCCCGTGCACTCAAGGACTACGTCCGCTCCGTAACCACTCGGCGTCAGCCTCTTCACCGCCTCAACTCGCTTCTCAACCTCGGGTAAACGATTCATGTCAATCACCTCAGCACCAAGTCTTTCGGCCAACTTCAGTCGTGCCTCCCGCCTCCCCGGGATCGAGATAACCTTCTGAGCCCCAGAAGCCAGGGCCAAGGCTATGCCGAAGAGCCCCAAACCTCCTCCACCTTGAACAACTACGACATCTCCTAGCGACACTCTACCTCTTTCAACTGCGTGGGCCATGGTGGCGCCTGCGCAACCTGCTGCCACAACCTCCTTAACTGAAACGCCCTGAGGCACCTTTACGACATCGGTTTGAGGCCTTACGTATATGTACTCGCTGAAGCCCCCATTTATATAGGGCGGCTCAACACAAGTGATAGATATTCCATAGCTTCTTCTATTGGGACAGAGGGTGGGTTCATTCAGAACCTTACAATGATAGCAGTAACCACATGAGTACCCTGGGGGCCACACGATTGCATCGCCCTCAGCAAGCTTGTTATCAGCAACATCTGTTTCGACCTCCTCTCCGAGCTCGTGTATAACACCCACGTTCTCATGACCCGGAATCACCGGGTATTTAATGGCTCTTATATGTCCCCTCCATATGTGAATGTCAGTGCCGCAGATCCCGCTTACCTTCATGCGAACTAACATCGCCCTAGGATGCACCTTCGGTATGGGAAACTCCTTAATCTCCACAGACTCATTCGGTCTCACTATAACTGCCGCTTTGCAAGGTTTCACCATACTCACTCACCCCTCATTCTCTAATCTGTAGTTATAAAATTTTAGATCATCCGACGTGTTTCAAGCTTGCCTCTAAAATTTCCACAGCGTGATCAATATGTTCCTCCGTCACATTGAGTGGAGGTAGAAGTCTGATCGTTGAATCTCCAGCGTGGGTCGTAAGCAGGCCCTTTTTCCTAGCCTTAGCTAAGACGATCCGTGACTCCTTTACAGCTGGAGCCTTGGTTTTGTGGTCTCTTACAAGCTCAGTTCCCACGATGAGTCCCTTTCCACGCACATCTCCCATCAAGCTATTCTGCTCTTTAACCTCCCTCAGCCTTCTTAATAGATAGTTCCCCATATTCTCAGCATTTTCATGCAGTTTCTCATTCACTATCACGTTAATTGTTGCCAAGCCCGCCGCACACGCCAATGGGTTCCCTCCGGTGGTCGAAGAGAAGTCGCGGAACTCGAAGGATTCATATATTTTCTCGGTAGTCATATATGCTCCTAACGGGATGCCTCCTCCCAGCGCCTTACCTAAGACCATTATGTCTGGATCTACATGCCAGTGCTCTACCGCAAACAGTGCTCCAGTTCTACCTAGCCCGGTTTGAACCTCATCTACGATTAGGAGGGCTTCTATTTCTTTGCATATCGTCGCCACTTCTGGTAGGTAACCGTCAGGGGGCACGATCACTCCCCCGTCGGCCATTATCGGCTCAACAATAATGGCCGCCACACAACCTGAACTGGCAAAACTCGCAGCCTCTTCGATCAAATTCGCGCACGCAAGACCGCATTCAGGATACTCTTGTTTTAAACTGCATCGATAGCAATACGGAGCTGGGACGTGTATCACTCCAGGCATGTATGGTCCCATTCCCGTCTTACTCTTAGACTGACCTGTTAAGCTCGCAGTTCCCATTGTCCGTCCGTGAAAGCACCTATAAAAGGCTACTAGCTCGTTTTTTCTGGTGTGCTTCCTCGCTAGCCTAACCGCCCCCTCCACAGCCTCGGTGCCGCTGTTACAGAAGAACGTTTTGGAGAGGGCGCTTGGGGCTATATCCCTAAGCTTCTCTGCCAGTTCTATTGAGGGAAGAACGTAATACTGGTAATGGCAGGAGTGAATGAGCCTCCCCATCTGATCCTTTATGGCTTGTAGCACATAAGGATGGCAATGCCCAACTGCCATAACGCTGAAGCCTGTGGCAAAGTCAAGGTATTTTTTTCCCTCCATGTCTATCAGAAAGGCCCCCTCACCTCTATCTATAGCGATTGGATCGATCACTTCTTTCATTACGCACCTTCTATATCTGCTGGCTATATCCTCTGAGGTTAACATCATTCTCCCCACGAATATATTTTGAAGCTTATTCAAATATAAGCGAAATCGCAAAACTATTAAATATAGCTGATTCGGATTAGCGTAGCGGTGAACATAATGGTTGACCTTTCGGTGAAAATGGGGGACTTAGTCTTCAAGAACCCGATTATAACAGCGTCCGCGACTCCAACGCATGATCCAGAGCGATGCGCTAAGGCCGCAAAGGCTGGAAGTTCTGCCGTTATCCTTAAAACGCTCTTCCATAAGACCGCGAAGCCGGCATACCTATTCGCGCGTCCAAGGTTTAAACTCTTAGATTGGAAACCGATATTACCCGAGCCTCGACTAGGGCTTCTGCGACCGAGCGAGAAATTGATTGTGAGGGAGCCGAAGGGGTTCACCCTCTACTCCATCGAGCAGTCAACAGTGTGGGACTACAGTAAGTACGCGTGGTACATTAATGAAACTAAGAAGCAGGTAGGGGAGGATTGCATTGTGATAGCCAGTATAATGGGAGGAGACCCAGAGGGCTGGATAGAGCAGTGTGAGGTAGTGAACGGGTCGAAGGCCGACGCCGTGGAGCTAAACTTCTCATGTCCCCACGCTGCTGAAGTAGAAAGAGGCTTGGGAGTCGATGTTGGTGCGATACCTGAAGCAGCCGAGGAAATATTCAAAATTTGCAGAAAGAATCTAAGCATACCGACAGTAGGGATTAAGTTAACCGCGCAAGCCGCCGATCTGGTGGCCGTGGCTGAGGTAATCGAGAAGGCTGGTGCCGACTATATCACAGCCATAAACAGGTTGATGGGTTTAATGATAGACATCGATGAGGCAAGGCCAATAGAGTGGGGTTCGTACTCTGGTTTCGGCGGGCCCTTTATGCTTCCCCTAACCCTCAGATGGATAGCGAAATTGAGGGAGTTTGGGATAAAGGCTCCGATAAGCGCGACAAACGGTCCCTGGGACTGGGACGATGTTATAAAGTGCATCATGGTAGGCGCAGACACGGTTCAGACATGCACCGCTGTCATGTGTAAGGGTTATGAAGAGATGACTAAGTGGCTTAAGGCTATCACTGAGTGGATGGAACAGAAGGGATACGGCAGCATCAACGAGATTAAAGGGATTGCTCTTAAAAACTTAGTACCAGTCGATAAGATAGAAAGAGAAGTTCCGATCATGGTGGGCGGCAAGTCAGGTAAGATCGCGGTCGTGGACGAGGAGAAGTGCAAGAAGCATTTAAGGGTCTACTCATGTGGATGGTGTGAAAGAGCTTGCTTACACGGTGCAATAGAGGTGAAGGAGGAGTATGCTGTGGTTGATGAAGAGAAGTGTGAAGCATGCGGCATGTGCAAAGAGCTGTGTCCCCCTCAAGCTGTTGAAATAGAGTTGAAGGAGGAGGCCTCTAAGTAGAGGCCTTCAGAACATCCTCTACCTTTTTATGGATTCAGCCAGCTTTAAGCCCTTTCTTAAGGCTTTTAGGTTTATCTTCTTGGTTGCCTCAGGCACACTTATTTTAATGGATTTTGTAAGAGATTCCGGCTTGACTATGCCTGTGAGTGCAGTTAGCGCCCCCGTCATTATCATGTTGGCGACTACGGGTAGCTTTAGCTCCTCTGAGGCTATTTTGGTGGCGGGGATTTTCACCACCTTCACATCCTTCCTTGCAATTTCCTTTACTAAGTCCTCATCTATCATCACAACGCCACCTGCCTTCACCGTACTTATGTATCTATCTAAGGCTAGCTGGGACATGGCGATTAGAGCGTCAATCTTTATGACCATAGGGTAATCTATGTCCTCGTCGGATATGACAACCTCGGACCTAGCGGCTCCCCCTCGAGCCTCAGCGCCATACGACTGGGTTTGAACCACTTTTCTCCCTTCAAAAACCGCAGCTCTGCCTAATATAGCTCCAGCTAGCAAGGTTCCTTGGCCTCCGAATCCCCCTATGATTACTTCTGTCCTCTTCAAGCTCCCACCTCAGCGAGTAGTCGCCTGTAAGCTTTGGTAAGCCCGACTACGTCCCTGTCAACGAACTCCCCAATCACTATCCGCCCCTCCAACTCCTCCTCACTCATCGACTTCGCTTTGCTCAGGGGGACAGAAAGCTTCTTTAACATTAATAATGACTCAACAGGATCCCTTACACCGGTATACCTTCCGTATTGAACGGGACACGGAGTCACAACTTCTACGAATGCAAATCCCTCTTTTAGAAGCCCCTTCTTCATGGATGAAACGAGTTGTTTGACGTGGAATGTGGTCCAGCGAGCTACGTAGGAAGCCCCGGCCGCCTCAACTAGCTTGCTCAAGTCGAAGGGTTGCTCGATGTTCCCGTAGGGTGTAGTTGACGTTTTCATTCCATGCGGGGTTGTAGGCGCGACTTGACCTCCGGTCATTCCATAGATGCGATTGTTAACCAAGACTGCTAGGATCTCGATGTTTCTTCTGGAGGCATGAATTAGATGGTTTCCCCCTATCGCCGCACCATCTCCATCTCCCGTGAACACAACAACACGCAACTCTGGATTACCCAATTTAACGCCGGTTGCGAAGGCCAAGGGTCTTCCATGAGTTGTGTGAAGCACATCCGCATTGAAGAATGGACTTGGAATCCAGCTACTACAACCGATGCCGGACACGAAAGCCATCTTCCCCATGTCTAAACCTAGCTCATCAATGGCTCTCAACATGCACTGAGCTATTATCCCATTTCCACATCCTGAACAGTGCGGTTGACGGAGTGCACCCTTCCTAACGTACTTCATTAATGGATGTTGATATGCTTCACTCATTTGTAAACCTCCTTAAGCTTCTCCATGGCGTATGAGGGTTCATGGATGGTGCCGAGGATCCTTGGAGGTAGAAACATAACCTCGGCCTCACCGCCTACAACTCTCCCTACCTCGTTAACTATTTGTCCCATGTTGTTCTCTAAAACCATTATTTTGTTTACCTTCTTGGCTACACCCAATATTATGTCATCGGGAAACGGCCATAGGGTTATCAACCTGACGTATCCCACCTTCAAGCCCTCCTCCCTAGCCCACTTGACCACATGAAGCGCTGACCTAGCAACACTACCATATGCTAGGAGAGCCACTTCTGCATCCTCTAGGTACTTTGTTTCCACCTTCACTATCTCATTCCTATGCTTCCGAATCTTCATGCAAATCTTACGCACCAGGTTGTCAACGAAGATGGGATTTTCCACATTTCTAAACCCCTTTTCATCATGGGTGGAGGCCGTTACATGAACCCTGTAGCCAGATCCAAAGACAGGCATCGGCGCCACATCCTCGCTGAGGAAGGGTCGACATTCCTCGGGAGGTTCTTTAGGCTTCTTCCGCTCAATGATAGTTATGGCCGATGAATCAGGAATCTCCACACTTTCGGTCATATGGCCAACGAGGGCGTCAGACAATACTATTACCGGCGTACGATAGGCTTCTGACAGGTTAAAAGCCTCAATTGTTAAAAAGAACATATCCCTCGCAGATGACGGGGCAAGGGCGATGATCTCATATTCGCTGTGGCTACCGTGCCTAGCTTGATATACGTCGCCCTGCATAGGTATCGGCGGCGTACCAGTGCTTGGCCCGGATCTTTGAACATCAACTATCACGCATGGCGTTTCCGTCATGACAGCGTATCCAATATTCTCTTGCATTAAGCTGAAACCTGGCCCGGACGTCGCGGTCATGGACTTCTTGCCTGCCCACGAGCTCCCTATAACCGAAGCGATCGAAGCTATTTCGTCCTCCATTTGCATGTAAACGCCTCCAACTTTTGGAAGAAGCGTGGACATGTGTTCAGCTATCTCGTTCGCGGGGGTTATTGGATAAAACGCAAAGTATCTGCATCCGGCGACGATGGCTCCCAAGGCGCAAGCCTCGTTCCCTGTGATGAAGTGTGTTCCAGGCTCAATTACCTTTTTGACGGGAGTCTTCAATTCTTTTCCTCCGCAACAATGTAAATTGCTAAGTCAGGGCAATAATGTTGACAAATGAGGCAACTCGTGCATTTGTTCCCATTGACCGACACTGGCGGATAAACACCTCGCGAAGATAATTTATCACTTCTACCCAGAACTTTCATGGGGCACAATGCTATGCATATCCCGCAACCCTTACACAACTCTCCACTTATCACGATTCTTGGTCGTGACACACCCTTTGGGTCCAAGACAATCCCTTCCCTTCATACTTTATAGTGTTATTTATAATGCTTACTATTTCTAAACGGACGCCTAAGAAGTTATAACACGACTATCCATGCGCCTCGTGACATCATAAAGCTTTTAAAACTACTTATGGCATCCGTATGCTAAGCGGTCCACCAAGAACTGTAGCGATTAATAAATATATTGAAGCATAAACGTATCCTTGATAGAGGCTGATAAAAATGCAAGTCACCCTTCCGTATGGCAAAGAGAAAATCGTTACCATGGAAATTCCCAACAAAAATATTTACTTTGTGATTGATCGAGGTGAGGTGCCAACATTAAAGAACCCTAGACAGGAGATAAGGAGAGGGCTAAGAAAACCTATTGGTTCGCCCCCATTCTCGGAAATGGTTAAACCTAAAGACAGGGTTGTCATTTTAGGGGACGACATCACTCGCCCAACCCCTCAAGATATAATCATACCAGTTTTGCTCAATGAATTAAACGCGGCTGGGGTCCCTGACGAAAATATTGAGGTCATCATCGCGCTTGGCACACACCGATGCATGAATGAGAGGGAGATTAGGACAAAATATGGGGATGAGGTCGTGGAGCGTGTACCCGTCATAAATCATGATTATAAGGACTTAAAAAATTTGGTTGACATAGGTAAAACGGAGTCGGGTATCCCAATCAGCATAAATAAGAAAGTTTACGATGCTGACTTTGTCATCGGTGTGGGTAACATTGTTCCCCACTGTTATACAGGTTGGGGTGGAGGAGGAAAGATCATCCAACCCGGCGTTTCTGGGGAAGAAACCACCGCAATGACCCACATTATGGCGGGCAAGGTTAGACCCGTTAGCAAACTGATTGGCAGGTTAGACCACAAGGTGAAGGAAGAAATAGACGCGGTTGCCTTGAAAGCTGGGTTGAATCTGATTGTGAATACGGTGTTAAATCAGGAGGACAAAATAGCGCATGCAATGGTTGGTGATCCTGTTAAAGCGTTTAGGGAAGGAGTGAAGGCCGCTGAAAACATATATTGCCCCGCCGTGCCCGAACAGGCCGACATAGTGATTGTATCAAGTTATCCCGCAGACATCGACTTCTGGCAAGCCTCCAAGCCCCTTGACTACGCTAGTGTGGCAGTTAAGAAAGGTGGAACTATAATCCTCGTAACACCCTGCCCGGATAGAATATCACCCACGCATCCGATCTTTGGAGAGAGAGCCACGCTGGGTTACGACGAAAATCTTAGGGCTATCGAAAGTAGAGAGCTTGACGATCTGGTAATTGGAGGCGCCCTTCTCCTTCACGCGCAAATACTAGAGCGCGCTGAGGTAATATGCTATTCCGATGGGCTTACGGAAGACGATAAGAAGGCACTTGGATTTCAGCACGCCAGCACCCTGAACGAAGCACTGGAAATGGCATTCAAAAGTCAAGGAAGAGAAGCGAAAGTTGGCGTCCTCAAGTGTGGGGAAATACTGCCAGTAATAAGGCCTAGAATCTAGACTTCGAGCATCAAAAACCCGGTAGCCGTGATGAAAGGGGAGAAGTCACCGTCGTAGCTAAAAATTCCTTAACTTAGGTTTATATCCTTAGCTATTTTTCGTAAATTTTCTTAAAGCGCCATACAACTCCTTGTACATTTGAAACACGTCTTCATATTTTCGATGAACCTCTGGATTTGGTGCATGGCGTTCCATGATTTTGACCATGTTCCTGGAAGCGTCGCTTAAATCTTTGTAAATACCTAAGCTGATGGTGGCTAGCATCGCAGCTCCCAAAGCGGACGCTTCCTCAATTTTCGTATGAACCACAGGCTTTCCAAGCACATCTGCTTGTATTTGCCTCCAAATACGTGATCTTGCCCCGCCTCCGCTCACTCTCACCTCATTAATTGCCAATCCTTGTTCCTCCATGGCCTCCATAATCCATTTCAATGTGAAAACTACGCTTTCCATGATTGCTCTTATTACGTGAGCTCGACCGTGTGCTAGGGTTAACCCGAAGATTATGCCCTTTGCCTTAGGATCCCGCACTGGAAAACGTTCGCCAGCAAAAAAGGGCACCATGATCAGGTCTCCTGCGCCCGGCTTGACAGCGGTGGCTTCTTCAACTATGACCTCGTATGGATCCACCCCACGTTTCCGAGCAACCTCAATCTCTGGTTGCCCAAAGACATCCCTAAACCAACGCAGTATTATTCCCGCGTTGTTTATGGCTCCGCCTGGAAGCCACCAATTTTTTGCCACATAGTAACAGAAGAACCGCATATCGCGACTCCCGTCAATAAAGGGCTTATTAGAGATTACTCGTATTGCGCCACTTGAGCCGATGCTGGCCGCGGCTACGCCATCCTCCACTGAGCCGAGCCCAACATTGCTTAATGCGCCATCGGATGCCCCTAGAATGATGGGGATGCCTGATTTGAGCCCTGTCAGCTTAGCTATCGTCCGCGGCAACTCCCCAATAATCTCGTTTCCGTCACATAATAGTGGCAACTTATCTTCATCTATGCCAGCTATCTCAAGGATTCTGTCATCCCATTTCAACTTTTGAATATTTAGTAGCTGTGAACCTGCAGCTACGGACTGATCTAAATATGGCTCTCCAAACATCCTATACATAATGTAATCTTTCGCCGAAAGGACCTTGTGACATTGCTCAAATATTTTGGGCATGTTCTCTTTCACCCATAATATTTTGACGAAAGGGTAGACAAAAATTGGAGGACATCCCGTTCGGCTGTAAAGCTCGTATGAATCTATAATTTCACACAATTTCTCACATTCAGGAGCCGCCCGAAGGTCAAGCCATGTGAGCAGCCTTACAAGAACTTTACCCGCTCGTTCAATCATAGACATTCCATGCATCTGTGCGCTAAAGCTAATCATCGCCACATCGTCGGGGGAAATCTTTGAAGCTTTCACAGACCCCTTCATCGTCTCAAGGGTTGCCCTCCAAAGCTCTTCGGGATCCTCCTCAGCCCAATCATGCTTCGGTCTATAAATTTCGAGTTCTTGAAATGCTTGTCCTAAAACTTCGCCCTTCTCGTCAAAAACGAATGACCTCACGTTAGTGGTACCTATATCCACTCCGAGAAGCAATGGATGTCGCCTCATTTTCTGACACACCTATAAGAGGCAAACGCGGCAGTGCATAAATCGTTTTACTTTTCGCTTCTATAGGACGCGGATTAGAAAGCCATAGTTAATTGATGAAGAAGTATCTGCTAATTATGCCTGCGTCTCGAAGTCCTTTTATCGTCAAGTTAAAGTTTAGATAACCCTTAATTTTTTTAAGTCTTCTCTCAAGGTTCTTATTTCCTCCTCGCTCATAGACCTTAGCGGCGATGAAACTGGGCCCGTATCTATGCCGCGTAGCCTTAGAGCCTCTTTGTAAGGCGTGATGTAGGGGCCCTTTCTTAGTGCATACCTTATATCGTTTAACCGAAATTGCAGTTCTCTACCTTTCTTGTAGTCTCCTTTTTTCATTGCCTCATAAAGCTGGGTGGCGAGCTCTGGAAACACGTTGCTGATAGCGGACATGTGCGCTGAAGCTCCAAGCGCAAAGGTTGCAAACATCATAGGGTCACCGCCACCAATTATTGTGTAATTTTCTCCATGTTTATGGACGTAATTTTGTAATTGTTCGAGGTTGTAGCTTGTATCCTTCAAACCAACTACTTGAGGAACATTTTTGACGATTTTTTCGAAGGTTTCTGGACTGATATTGTAACCTTGCCTTTCCACGTTGTTATATATAAAGAGCGGGAGATCAACGGCCTCCCCAATACGCTTATAGTGTTGAATCAAGCCTAAAGCGTCTGGCTTGTAGAAAAAGGGGCCAACAGCACATATTGCGTCAACATCGAGATCTTCAGCGTGTTTTGCAAGTTCCATAGTCATTTCAGTATCTTGAGTACCAACATGCAAAATGATAGGCACTCTCCCTTTAGTCTGATCTACAACAATTTCAGCTGCCTTTTTCCGTTTTTCAAGTGAAAGCTTCATGCCCTCGCCTGTGGTGGCTACAGGAAAAAGTCCGTGGATGCCTTTTTCAACTTGAAAATCAATCAACTGTCTTAGAGCTTCCTCTTTGATTTGTTCATCCTTCGTCAAAGGTGTTAGTAGGGCAGTAATGATCCCTTCTATCTTAAACTTCCTAGCCATGTAGCATCCCTCATCTTACTTCAAAACAACTTTCCAATACTTGGGGTTAGCAATCTATAAGTTTTCTCTTTTAAAGAATTTGTTATCTACCATTGACTGTTAGGCATTCGTCGTTTCCTTTATAGTCGCGGGTAAAATGGAAAAATTAATTAAGAATCTAAAAAATACTGCTAAAAGCGGAGAGGAGAAGTTTATGGAGTTTGAACTTTTGACGCAGAGGGAGAAGGAACTAAGGAACATGGCGGAGGAACTAAAAGAGAAATATGGTTGCACTGCACTGAAATTGGGGACCGAGGTAGAGGACTGCAGCTTCGAATACATAGACTTCATTAACAAGCTGGTGGCTGGCTTATTGCCAGTTGTGGTGAAGATTGGAGGACCTGAAGCTAGGAACGATATTAGAGAACTATGCAAAATTGGAGTCGCCGGACTCATAGCTCCAATGGTTGAATCGCCCTATGGGCTTGTGAAGTTTGTGACGGCCTTAAGAGACATTGTTGACCCAGACCGGCTTAAAAAAATGATAAAGGGCATAAATGCGGAAACGGTGACCTGTTATAAGAGAATTGACGATATACTAAAAACGCCGGAGATCAAAGAACTGAACCAAATAACTATAGGTCGGAGCGATTTATCCGAATCCGTAGGGAAAAAGGTAGACGACCCAGAAGTGATGGCGATGACCAAGGAAATAACTCGAAAGGCACAAGCGATTGGATTAGTTGTATCGGTGGGTGGAGGCATTACTCCAACAAATGCCCGAAAGATAGCGGAAGAAATTAAACCTGACAAAATAAACTCACGGCATGTAGTCATCAGCGTACAACACGCCCCTGACATCGGTGTAGCCTTTGAAAAGGGTCTGGAATTTGAATCTGCACTAATGAAGTGTGAGGTCTCGGAATTAGATGCTCGGTCAGCCCTACTTCAGAAACGGATAGGGACTCTTGAAAAAAGGCTAGCCCCTTCACCAAAAGTTTAAAGAAGCTCAATGTAATCCGATTCAAATCCCTCAAAAACCTGGAAAAGTACCTAGAACTGAGGAAATTTCTTCAATACCTCGGGGTTGGCGACGTATCGAGGGGTTTCTCCCTTAAAGAATTTTACCATATCCTCCGCATTCATCATATCCATCCTGCGTATCGCTTCCTGGGTGTAAGCAGCAATATGAGGAGACGTAACCACGTTATCCAGCTTAAGTAAAGGGGAATCGGCGTTAGGCGGCTCCTCACTGTAAACATCAATAGCGGCACCCGCGATTTTCCTTTCTTTTAAAGCCTTGTGAAGGGCTTTTTCGTCCACTGCTTGTCCCCTCGACGTATTAATGAAGTAAGCCGTTTTCTTCATAAGATTAAATTCCTTTTCCCCAATAATGCCACGGGTTTCATCCGTTAGAGCCACATGCAGAGTAACAAAATCTGATTCCCTCAACAAAGTTTCAAGATTTACAAGCTCTGCAGAAACCTCTCTCGCCCTTTCGTGGGATATGTAAGGGTCATAAGCCAAAATTTTGACATCGAATCCTTTAGCGCGTTTAGCCACCCTGTACCCTATCCCTCCGAGCCCGATAATCCCTAAAGTTTTTCCATAGACTTCAGTCCCGATGAACTTGGTTGCCTCCCATTTGCCCTGTCTCATGGAAAGGTGGGCTTGTGGAATACATCTAGCCACAGACAAGATTAGCCCCATGGTGAAATCAGCCACCGCCTCAGCGTTAACGTGTGGGGTGTAGGTAACGATCACGTTATTATCCGTCGCGGCCTTCAAATCAATATTGTCGACGCCTACGCCGTGTCTAGCGATGATTCTCAGTTTCTTAGCATACTCAATAATTTTTCGACTGATTTCATCGCTCCCAACGATGAGGCCTTCAACATCTTCTACCGCTTGTAATAATTCTTCCTCGCTCATTGCCCTACCGTATGGGTTCTGTTCTACTTCAGCAACAGATTTAACAAGCTCCAAGGCCTCTTCACAATATTGACCGAATGACCTAGAAGTAACGTAAACTTTCGGCCTCCTCATTTTTCGCCCCTCATAATTTAACTCACAAACACGATAATAATGTAAACGTTATCTTTTTAACCCTACTAGTGACCGTGATTAGGACCATGTTTAACATGCTCTGAGCTTCCTAACCGAACTAACGTTTACGGGTTTTTTGCGTCTAGATTTAAGGTTCTAAAATTTTTTAACTTGCCAATGGGTATGCTATAGCGGTGAGCCCTGTTGAGTAAGGTTCGCGTTCCCCTCATCCTTGTGAATTTCAAAACGTATGTTGAAGCTACTGGGAAGAAGGCTATAGGATTAGCTAAGTTAGCGGAGGAAGTTACCCATGAATGTGACATCTGCATTGCTGTGGCACCACAATTCACAGACATATATCGAATGGCGCAAGAGGTAAGTATTCCAATATTTGCTCAACACGTGGATTTCGTTAAACCCGGTAGCTTCACAGGTCACGTTCTTGCCGAATCGATAAAAGAGGCTGGAGCGGTGGGAACTTTGATTAATCACTCGGAGAGACGATTAAAACTCGCCGATATCGATGTGACCATCGCGAGGGCGCGTGAAGTTGACCTTCTTTCAGTGGTTTGCGCAAATAATGCCGCTGTGAGTGCAGCCGTATCTGCGCTCAAACCAGACATGATCGCCGTGGAGCCACCCGAACTGATTGGGACAGGGATCCCGGTATCTAAGGCTAAGCCGGAGGTGGTTACGGGCACGGTGGAGCTCGTTAAGCGAATAAACCCTGACGTGGTGATTCTTTGTGGAGCAGGAATAATGAGGGGTGAGGATGTGGCTGCAGCGTTAAGACTTGGCACAGAAGGAGTTCTGGTGGCGAGCGGTGTTGTAAAGGCGAAAGACCCCTACAAGGTGCTGTTAGAGTTTGCAGAAGCCATAACAAGATAGTTAGATTTTCGAAAGGTTTAATTATACCTTTCAGTCCTGCGTACCAAGGAACTTTTTAATCTCAAACCTCTTATCGACCCTGTAGAACTTCTAGGAGAGTGGCGGTGCCTCTTCCATGACATGCTGGACAAGTGGTTTGCACTGTTTTGTAACCATTACCTCCACAATCAGGACATGTGAGTAAGCCCCAAAGGACTTTTCCATCTCCCCCACAAGTGGTACATGTAACCTGGCTAGTGATGAACCCTCTTCCACCACACCTTGAACATGGGAAAGGAACTATTGCTAAAGCGATGAATCCAACAATAATGATCCCTAGCCCTAAAGCGATGGCAACTCCCTTTTGAGCCATTACATCACCCTATGTTATCTATTTCTACATAAAATTTGTATTTAAAACTATGCAAAATTGGAATCTTCTTACCAACAAAGACGAATTCCTCTTATTCATTCTGATGAAGCAGGGAAAATTTAAATTCTTTTACAGTAAACATCATAGGGGTAAGATATATGATTACTGGATGGGAATGGATACTTCTAATATTTGCTTTACCTATTATTGGTGTCATAATAGGTATATCTCTAATAGTTCGAGCTCTTAAGAAAACGCCCAAGGCTCCTGTAAAGGAGATCATAAAAGAGAAAGAGATTATAAAAGAGGTTGTTATGGTTCCATGTTCTTACTGTGGAGGACTAATGCCTCAAACTGCTACCTTTTGTCCAAATTGTGGAGCAAGAAGAAAAGCTTGAGAGAAGATAGCCAATACTTCCTACTTCTATTGATTGAAACCAATTCTTTGAATATTTGTTTAAGATAGTAGTGGGTATTTTTTGTAAACCTCTTGAATTAGCATGGATAAAGACATGTTATTATATTTAGTTTTGACTTCTTCAATAATTCTGACAATCGTTGAATTTGAAAGAGACTTTTTCTTCTCAGCTTCTGTAATACCTTTCTTTGTAATCTGATATACATTTTCTTCGTAGATTCCACAAGTTGTTTGATGCTGAATGATTTCATGATTAATGAGTTTCTGTGCTACTAGAATCTCTAGGTCGTTGCTAAGTTCATTACAATATGGACCGTAGTAGTATTTGTCAAATTTGTAGAAGTCAACATGCTTGTGTTCTTTCTTTAATCTACTGCCTGCAATGTACATCAATTTTACCAATCTGGTCTTTCCACGAATAGGGCTTCCATTACACGTTGAAAGCATGAAAAGTAATAAATCGGATTTAGCCATATTCGGATATCTCCGTGACGGTTTGCCATATATCTTCTAATTCCCTTGCCTTTTTAAGTTCTTTCAGTTTCTTTTCAAGTTTTCTAAGAGTCCACATGCCCAGAATACCATAATAAAAGTAGAAAAACCCAGTGATCAGTATGACTGTAACAACTACTGAAAAATATTGCATCAAGTTGAAACTTATGAAAAAGTCAAGTGATCCTATGGACAGACCACAAACGATTCCAAAGATAACTCCTTTTGTCATCCTATCAACCATAGAAGACAATACTTCTGGAACACTCTCTTTTAACTGAAAGGCGAGAAAGGAAATATTGAATAATCGGTCTTTATCTTCATCACGTAAGCGACATAGATTGATAAATTCTGGTGGAATTTCGGCACTATCTATTTCTTCTTCAATTTGCTCTGGTTTCAACTTCAAGAGTTCGTCTATATACTCCCCCATTTTAAACTTAATGGTTTCAGATATTTTCTGCGTTTGTCCTAAAATCTTAAAAAGTCTGTAAGACATTAAAGTTGAGACAACAGAGACCGATTTTAAGAAATATTCGTCAAGCATGGAAGCCTTTTCGTTTACGATAATCTCTGCCTCTCTCTCACAGTTTCTTGCAATTTTCAGAGACCAACCAACCGCAGTTAAAGAAGCTAGAACGATAAGCGCAATGCCTTGAAAGAAAGGTATCTCAATCATTGAAAGGACCTGGATCCGATTCTCCTTTATGTTTTTCTAGAATGTATTTTAGATTCATGGATTGATAACCTTCGCTGAACAGGTACACTCTTGTTTCAATGGAGAAAAATCTCCAGTATTAATTACTTGGAGTTCACGGCCCGAATAATTTTCTTTACATTTTTCATTGCAAGTAGATTGATTTCGAAAGATTAAACAACACTCCGCATCGTTAAATAAATCTTGGGTTATTTTTTGAATGTTAGTTTTCTCTACGGTCCCAACCATTACTACAATACCTGTTCCTGGATTTTTGTTAGGGTACTCAAATACGCATTTATACCCTGTATGGTCTTGAGGTATTCTCTCACGTAATGTCTGGTCAAATGCTTGACCTATATACAACAATTTATAGTCTTTCCATGTCTCCGACTCACTATCAAATCTGGCACCCAAGAGACAGTAGAAACCGTTCTTATCTAAATATTTATTTCCACTTTGACTAATCATATTAAAACGTATGACTCCTTCAGTCCAATTAATCTGAACCGTATCCAATGTTTTCTTATGCTCTACCGTTTTATCACCTCTCCTAAATTTTAGTAAAGTATTTTCTCATTTTAGATATTTATAACTTCGCATATTTCAAAAGAATTCTTATAAACCAATGAGTCCTCTCTAAAATAAGGTGAATGAATAATGTTGAAGAAGGCTAGGAAAAGAGGAGAAGTAAAGAATTGGCTACCATGAGAGAAATTGAAAGAGAGGTAGCTAGGGACCTCCGTTTAATGAAAGGGGCGATATGGGATAAAGAAGAACGTAGAGTTCCAATTCCGATGAAAACTAAGAGAGAAGTCTATGAACGTGCTAATAAGAGATGCGAGAGTTGTGGAAAGCCTCTAAAAATAACAGATAAGGATGTGCAGTTTCATCATACGGGGAAGACAAAACCTAGTGTTAAGTCAAGACCTACGACTATTCAACTTTTATGTGCATCATGTCACACTAAATATGGACATGAGTTCTACACCGTAACTAAACGAGACCTTATTCTTCCACCCAAAAAAGAAACGAGGATAAGAAGAATGAGAGTCCGTCGACATAAATCTCCATATTGGGAAAAGAAACCTAAATCAACGAAACGAAAAAGGGCATGAGTCCTCTAACTTTGTAAGGCGGGGAATACCTTAACCAGTCAAGGATATAACCATAGTAAAACTATAACAATATCTTTAAGGTTTGCTGAAGCCATAACAAAAGCATGACGCATATCGGAAGTATCCAAAGAATTTCGAAGAAAGCTAAGCGAGTATGGCCAATTATAAAACATTGTACGGGGAAAAAGTTTCTGTTTTTCTTTTCCCATACTAACAAAAATCTTAATAAGAATTCTAGCAGAGCTTTACACGCCTGAGTCCCGAGGTGATCGCTTGACGGATAAGGTTAAGGCTGTAGTGTTCAGCGAGCCCAGAAAGATGCATACAAGCCGATTTGACCGCCCTGAAGTGGATGAAAACTCCGTTTTACTTAAAGTGGAGATGGTTGGGGTATGCGGAACTGACCTTCATATCTTTAAAGGTCATTTGTCGGGTGTACCATTTCCTATAATCCCCGGTCATGAAATACTGGGAATAGTTGAGGAGTTAGGTAAAAACGCAAATGAAAGAATGGTGATTTACAATGGACCCCTCAAAACCGGAGATCGAGTTACGTTGGTCGCTGGGATCCCTTGCGGGGAATGCTTCTATTGCCGTCACTACCCGCACTACGACAACCTATGCACAGGAAGGAAAGCGTATGGGATCACCAGAAGCTGTAAAGATCCACCACATCTTTTGGGGGGCTATGCCGAGTATATGTACTTGCTTCCTAGGACATCTATATTCAAGGTTCCAAAGAGAATTCCTTCAGAGGCTGCCGTTCTAACTGAGCCCTTAGCGGTGGCTTCTAGGGCGGTTGAGCGGGCTTTCCAACCTGGAGTGCCCTTCTCAGGCGAAGGATTTGGGTTAGGTTCAAGTGCGGTGATTCAGGGCGCTGGTCCGATCGGGATTCTCGCTACAGCGGTTGCGAAAGCTGCTGGAGCCGGGCTGGTAATCGCGATAGACTCCGTGGACATGCGTTTAAAGATGGTGAAGGAGTTTGGAGCCGATTTTACAATTGACCTGAAACAACTCAAAACCAGCGAAGAGAGGATCAATAAGGTGGTGGGGTTGACGGATGGACATGGCGCAGATGTGGTCATTGAATGCGCTGGTATACCAGCTGCTTTCAAGGAAGGCTTAGAGATGGTTAGGCGGGGAGGCAAATACATTGAAGTTGGGCATTACACTGATGCTGGCCCAATCGATATAAGACCTCACACGATCTGTAAGAAAGATGTTGATATACTAGGTTGCTGGGCTTATCCTCGAACACAATTTAAAAAATCGCTTTTCTTACTTGGTTCAGGTCATTATCCTTTCGAGAAGTTAGTTACTCATAAGCTTTCCATCGATGAAGCGCCCAAAGCATTCGACATAATAGAGGGAAAAGAGGCAATCAAGGTCGCTATAGTACCATAGTCCTAGACACTCTTTTCACTCCTATACGCGTGGCCAATACAACGTACAGCTACCACTTAACCTGATTACGTGCCGTTCACACAAATCCTTAATTATTTAAATACGTAGCTCTAATTCATAAAGCCGATTCAATCATGTGAATATTAAAGGAGGAAGGAAGCGCTTGTCACAAATTTCGAAGCCTTATTCGGTTATTCTGGATTTCGAAAATGGCATAATAAAGGCATTCAAGAGGCGGGTACAAGTCAAACTGAGCGTCTTAAGGGAATTCTTTAGCGATCGTAAAGCGGTCGACCAAATCCTCTCTACCGGAGAGGACCCCATAATATACGAGTACTTTGAACACTCTCAACCCGAAGTGGAAGGTCATATAAACTTTGGCGTTACAACGATCTATCCCGGCAAGGTTGGAAAGGAATATCACCTAACGAGAGGACACTATCACGCGAAGGAAAACGCTGCCGAAGTGTATATAGGGCTTACGGGCGAAGGAAGAATGATTATGCAAACCAGGGATGGAGAGGTCGCTCATTCGCCAATCCGGCCGGGTGACGTTGTATATGTTCCACCCTTTTGGGCTCATCGCACAGTGAATGTGGGTAAAGAGAAACTTTCCTTCTTCTACGCATATCCATCGGATGCCGGGCACGACTACGAGGTGATAAGGCAGAAAGGCTTCGCAAAGCTAGTGGTTGAGGAGAAGGGTCAACCTAAAGTCGTGGATAACCCTAAATTTATTAAAAGTTAAACACCAATATGTGTTCAAGGGAGGTTTAAAGTATGGGTTTGCCACCTGAAAAATGGGGTTTCAGCAATCCTATAATTGCACCGTTATACCCAAAGCCTCCGATCTACTGGCCCGGAGCTAGAGTTCAACTAGTGCTATACGAAACCAGAGAAGAAAATGTGAGCGAAGTTATCCCATGGCCTCTGGAGCCCAATGGGAATAAAGTAATCGCTTGGGTTTCCGACTTTCCCATGTCAACACAAGGAGCCTTCTATGAAGCCGCTTTATACGTTCAAGTGAAGTATGGTGATCATAAAGGCGTGTATGAGCCCTTCTTATATGTTACAAGCGAGGTGCCGCTTACGGGCGGGAGGGAAATATGGGGGTATCAAAAGAAGCTTGCCAACATGAGCTTGACTTTAGAGCGGGAGCAGGTTATCGGAGTTGTGGAAAGGGCTGGCGTAAAAATCATGACGGCGATTTCGACTCTAGAAAGACCAGCAAAACTAGAAGAGCTACCCTTTGGACCAATTTTCTCCTTAAAGAACATCCCTTCTGCTGAAGAAAAGGGAAAACCATTGAGGCAGCTAATTCTGGTTGACGGGGAGTTCACCCCTAGACCTGGACAATTCTTTGGAGGAAGAGGCTCCGTTAATTTCGAAAGGTCTGAAATCGACCCCCTTTACAAGCTTGAGCCAACAAGAGTGATAGCCGGATACTATGGCATATTCGATGCTTCACTACCATTCGGGAAAATAGTTTACAGCTACTAATCCTCCTTCCCTTTTTATTCGTAGTGAGACGAGACGCTTCGCGTTTAGGTTCATATTCGTTCTTTAGATGGCGATTCACTGCTAAGCCCCTTACAAGAATCAATAGAATGGTGAGTCGATCTCCCATTCTTAACGTTCCTCCCCGACAAGGAACTTTTATTTGATGTAGTCTTGCGGCCACCGAATTGCTTACTTTTATATATTTTTAATTTACTTCTTATTTTCTAGGTTGTGCTAAACATGGTAAAGGAGCAGTGTTTTCTGGGAATAGATGTGGGTACCGAGGGTACGAAAGTTGCTCTATTCGACGTGCATGGACGTGTTATCGGCGATTCGTATGAAGAGTATGAGCTTATATGTCCTAGGCCAGGCTGGGCTGAGCAGGACCCGGAGACCTGGTGGCGAGCAGCTGTCAGAAACATAAAAGCAGTGTTGGAGTCATCGAAAGTTGCCTCCGAGGATGTGGCTGGGATTGGCGTGTGCGGTCAAATGCACGCACCCGTGCCCATTGACAAAAACGGTGACCTGCTTTATCGTTCTCCATCGCTTTGGTGCGACAAGAGAAACGCCCCCCAATGTCAGAGGCTTAAGGCTAAGCTGGATGAGGATAGACTACTGAAAATCTCCGGAAACCCTATCACTCCGCCGTGGACAGGGCTAAAAATACTTTGGATGAAGGAAAACCTGCCGCAGATTTACGAGAGAACCTACAAGTTTCTTGTTCCTAAAGACTATCTAATTTATGAGCTTACAGGCATAGCCTCGACAGATTGGTCTGAGGCCTCTGGCACATTTCTGTTTGATGTAGATAAGGAAACGTGGTCAGAGGAGATGGCTCAACAGCTTAAAGTCGACTTAGATAAACTTCCAGACGTATATGCCTCGCATGAAGTAGTTGGGGAAGTCACCTCCGAAGCTGCAAACGTTACGGGTCTTCGCACTGGAACTCCCGTCATTTCAGGAGGAGGAGACTTTCTATGCACTCTGCTCGGGGCAGGTATCACATCAAGGGGTAGGGCTGCGGACATTTCAGGTACCGCATCGATTGTTGCCTTCTATTCTGACAAACCTTTGATTGATCGGAGAATAATGAATCTTCACCATGTCGTTCATGGATGGATTGCATTTGGTATAGTGGAAGGGGGGCTACTGAGATGGTTTAGAGACGAATTCGGGCATGTGGAGAGGCAGGAAGCTAAGAAAAAGGGAATATCCCCCTATAAGATCATGGACAGTGAGGCTGAAGCTATTTTACCAGGCGCAGACGGCCTAATTTTGATTCCATACTTTATAGGGGAAAGAACTCTTGGGAGCCCTTATGCACGCGGTGTGCTCTTCGGTTTGACCCTCGCTCATCAAAGGGGACACGTGATTCGAGCCTTAATGGAGGGCATCACGTTCGCATTAAGGCAAACGGTGGAGA
>Ga0315314_1000218_pt1 | contig 74179 bp, 83 predicted proteins | sample TDP9_MG_FD_203631 | JGI IMG/M metagenome (GOLD analysis project Ga0315314, IMG submission 203631) | Freshwater sediment microbial communities from Lake Towuti, South Sulawesi, Indonesia - TDP9 | ecosystem: Environmental > Aquatic > Freshwater > Lake > Sediment | place: Indonesia: South Sulawesi...
TGCCGCTCATTACTCTCAGCTCAGCTACTTCGAACATGTTCATTTACCCTCAGCGTCCCCTCTCTCTTATTAGCTCTCTTAATCTTTGCATCTCAATTATCACATAGTCTTCAAAGGCAAATTTTCGCTCTCCATTCTCGATCCTAACATCCTTTATGAGCCCCTGAGTGCTGCGTCCATCCATAGCTTGCAGGGCGCTGATTATCTTCCCTCTAGTCGCAGACGGGATTCGCCGTCTAGATATGAACGTTCTCAGCTCTTCTTCTCCAAAGGTTTCACTGTTCTTGTAGGCATACGACCAAAGGAACATTAGCGTCACCCAGAGAGTTTTGGGCCTCTGATCATATGGCAATGTTGAAGCAATCGAAGACTCCTCAGTGAGATCTGCAACCTTGTTCAGTATGTAAAGGAGCACATAGCCTGCATATATGTGAGCGAGCCTTGTTCTAAGCCCGATATCACTCAGCTTTTCTGCACTCAAGTATTGAACAGCAAACTTCCTAGTCTTGTCAGTCAGGATTAGCACTCGCCTATATTTCTCTACTCTTATCCTGACAAGGTTAAGCTCCTCAAACGTCTTGAAAGCGTCGCTCCATCCCCTCGTTGTCATTACATGCCTGTTCAGATCTTCCTCAGGGATCTCAGTTGCCCCAGCAAAAGCTCTCGAGACTAGGTAATCGCTTATCTTGTAGAAGATAGCTGTCTGTGGATTCTTCGAGGTGATAAAAGAGCTATCCGCCAGAAGGCGCAGAATTGGATGGGTATCTGGATCGATACTCCCAGCACGCTCCATCTGCTCATGGACATCCTCAAAGATGGTTTTGACAAGCTTGGAGAACTCCCTACAATTATCGCATACAAAGAACTCTTGGTCGCCTCTCTTCATCAAACCACACTTTACGCAAATCATGATTCTCGTCTCTTGACTCCTAAGTCAAGAGTAGATAGATAAAAACTTTGCGGCCGTCCGTGCCATAGTCTCTTATCAAACAATTATTTCGCACCTTAGTCAAGGGAGTTAGGCTAGTAGCTTGCGACTTAGCTGTGGAGTCTGCTGACCAGAACTATTTTCAGATAGTTAGGTCAATAATTTCGCTCCCATCCAGCAAACATGAGATAATCCTCCTATATGCCTGGAGAGTACGACGCTAATATTCTTGACCTCTAAACGGAGAACGCAATCAATTTTAACAGACAGTCTACTTTGTTGGGATAGTGTATGTTAAGATTACAAGGAGAAGGTTATTATATATTCGGAGTTATAATATAGGAAATTATGAACGGTTGTGAGTTCTGTAACCCTTCGGACGAGCGAGTGTTACTTGCTACCTCGAAGACTTATGCAATGTTTAGTCATTGGCCCGTTTCCCCTTATCATCTTATTATATTGCCAAGAAGACATGTAGAACAAGAGTTTCTCCTTAATCTCAGTGAAGTTTGCGACATCTTCAGACTAAGGGTCATACTTGTTGAGACTATTAAAAAGATAGCAAACTTTAGAGCTTATAACTTCGGTGTAAATGTTGGGGAGGAGGCTGGACAAACTATTCCTCATTTACACTATCATGTGATCTTTAGAAGAGCTGGTGATACTCCTGATCCGACAGGAGGAATTCGAAACGTTATACCTGGAAGGGGGAATTATAAGAAACAGTATGTAGATAAGATGGAGATAGATGTTCTAGCTTGGACAAAACGAGTCAAAGATGAAATCATAAGAGATCCTCGAGCCACCGCTCTATCTTCTTCTTGCAATCGAGATGACTAGAATATACATCAATTTTGGTCTTGCTTAAGAACTCAGTAAAAGGAGGAATTAGTGGAGAGGAAGAAAAGACCTTCACGGCAGCCCCCATCTCATCTTCGACAAAAATGTCCTTTATCTTGGTCTCGAATTCTGATATGGACCTTGATATATCTAATCTAGGGGCGGCCACGAGCACACTGTACTCAGGCATCCCGTTGGCTACTGCTTTTTCAGCCAGTTTGTCTTCTAGTTGTTTTAAGTTTTTACTTACCTTATATTTCTCCTTTTGGCTATCGTCGAGCTCCTTCGAGCAGATGTGCTCATAGGGGAGCGGTATGGTTAACCTCTTTACAATTTCAGAAACAGCTTGATCTTCACATTGAAGCAATGATGAGAGTAAGAAATCATCGGTAAGCGATAGAAACTTTGTGGGGTCTGGGTCCTCCCCGAGTCCAAATAGTATTCCCTCAACGAACTTCATTGTTTTTCCTGACTTATACCTTGCAACTGCTATTTCAAGCGCTTTACGAAACATTGCATCAATTACTGGCCTTGGGCCGCCTGAGTAGACATGTAAATACATTAAATAGAACGAGATGAAGACGCTCTCGACAAACTGCATGCTACCGAGCCTGAAGAGCAAGTGTTTAGTTGCTGGGTCTACGCTGGCAGACAAGATAATTCTGAACGGGTCTACTCTACCAGCTTGCACTCCAGTGTAATAAGAGTCACGTGCCAAGAATTCTAACCTTAGCAAGAGGTACATCGTTTCCTCCAAGTACTTCTTGTCAGGTGGAACTGTGAGCTGTTCCCCTCTTGAAACAGATTCTTTAAGTAAGTCTATCTCTCCTTTATTGAAGTGCCAAGAATCCTCTAAAATTCTTTTCATTGATTCCATATCGACAATGTGCACGTTTCTCTTACCAACATTGAGCCCACCATTGAGGCGAAAGTAGTTCTCTGATGCCCAAGAAAAAGGCCCATGCCCAGTGCAGTGTAAGATCGCAAAAGAACGGAGTAGTTTAGCGTCACTCTCCTCGAGCTTTAACGACGCAATGGCTTCCTTCGCCAAACGCAGTACTCCGAGGGTATGTGCATATTTACTGTGAGTAGCGCCTGGGAAGTTGATGTATACTAGGCCAAGTTGACGTATATGATTTAACCTTCTAACAGGCTGCTCACTTAAGAGCGACTCCTCTTCGGGTTGAATATCAAATGGACCAAAGACTGGGTCAAGGATTAGTCTCAAGTTCTTCAACACCTTTCTCAAAAGCTTCAAAAGCAGTTCTATCGGTAACGGCTACATCAGCAAAAGCCAAAACACTCCACCTTTTGGCAGCACTTACTTCTACACCCTGTAGGGCTGGGTAAGCTGACCTTAGAAGCATCGATCTTCCTTTAATCATCATCAAAGCATCTAACTCCCTAACTTTAGGCGGCGGCGGAATATCAACGATAATCGTTTTACAGCCAAGTTTCTTCTTCAGCCCCTCTTCAACTTTCTGACGCGACTGACTCAGGAAATTGTAAAATTCCTGTAAAGATTTGCGCTGAGTATCAATTGGGTCGGCACGGCTTGCCTTTTCTGCAAGGTTCTGTAGCCTTGCAAGGAATTCCGAGTTCAGTGCTCCTAATCTTTCCCAGTTGATCATTTTTGCCCCCTTAGCCTTAATATAAGGGAGAAGTCTTCCACTTATTAGGCAATCGACAAGCTTTCTCAACTCTGGATCGCTCTTGCCACATTTGGATAATGCAGCGAGCACAGAATAATCGTCTGACCTTGCGAACTCTTCTATACTAATATAACTAGTTCTTTGGACTAAATGCTCAACGGCTTTTAATAGCAAAGCGTTGACGCTACGGACTTGAGGGTTATACACGATGCCTGCGTAATTGAAATCACGTGTTACCAGAGTGCTTACAGCTTCTTGGATTCCATCCTCAAACATCGCCAAGCGCGTTTGATTAAAAAAGTTACATGTGGTTAAATAAAAGATCAGTCGTTCAGCGCTCATAGCTCCATATGCCACGCCAGTGTAGTATGCGTCCCGTTGCAAATAGTCAAGACGGTCAGAATCGATAGTACCGCTTACAATCTCTCTTTGATATCTTAGTTTATTTGAAACCTGCTTTCCAGTTACAAGATTAAGAACGCGTTTGATATCCTTTTCTTCAAGAACATTTTTACATAAACCTTTGATCTTAGGCAGATTCCTACTTACGATCTCAGCCGAGCGGTCTTCGTGGGTCTTACCGAGCATACGTATCAGCAACTCTTCGCAACTATGAGAAAAAGGTGTATGTCCAACATCATGAAACAATGCGGCTAATCTAATTACAAATATATCTTTCAGATCCGGATTACGCATAACTCTTGCAATCATCTTGCCAGCAAGGTGCATCGTCCCGACGCTATGCTCTAACCTGGTATGATTCGCCCCTAGAAACACTAAAGAAATCAGGCCCATCTGCCGAATGCGGTGCAATTTTTGCATAAATGGTAAACTCATTATGCTCTTCTCATGTGGGTAAATAGGAATAGCACCGTAGATCGGTTCGTAGCAGTAATCCAAATCGTACAGTTGGTAGGGCAAGCTGGGTTAAATATATATCGATCCTGTCGTTCTACCTCATTTCGTTATTCAGATTTTGGCAGAACAGCAAAGTTCGTCGGATTAAGTAGTCTAACGACAAAGCTGGCTATACCCTACTAATTTACAAGTAGAACAGCAGGGATATTTTAGTGAGTTCAGGATTCCTTTAAGTTATAAATCCTTAACACCTTTCGGTTCTGATGCATATTCGTGGCACGCATCTTCCTGGGCACTACCCTTCACATCTTTAACCAATCCACACACAATCATTAATCCTTTCTCCTCTTGAACCATCTGAGACGGTCTTTCGACCGCCATATTTGCATGCTCTTGGCTTATGTTGTAACGAGAAACACGTTTGGACCTTTGAACAGCCGAGCGCTAACCAGGCCTTACAGCAACTGGCTTCTTATATTCCTCTACCGCCTTTTCCATCGCTTTTCTCGCAAGAGCCATGTCCAGTTTAATTAGTTGCTTCACTACTTCGCTCTCTCTATCCAACTGGTACATAGTAGCACGTCCAACTTTCCTTGTAACTTTCACAGCACCTGACTTCTCAAGCTCACGCCAGTATTTGAAAAATGTTACTCGACCCATTTCAAGGTTCTTCACTATTTCATTCTTCGAGTAGTCTGACAGCGGGTTGTCCAAGAAAAAGTCTACGATTCTCAGAATCGGGCTTGCACCAAGATACTTCAGCAATAGGGTCTCGTTTGGTTTGTATGCCATCAACAAATTATTGGAATTGAAAGTATTTAAATATAAACTCCCAAAGTACCATAAGTGAACTCATGCTTTCAGACGAACAGATCAAGGCAACTATACTCTTCAAGCTCCATAAGAGAGGCAACTGGGGAGGCAGCCACACAGCGTTTGATAATCTGAAGAAAGGATGGAAAGATGAAGACCTGGGCAAGCATGGAGTAAGACGAGTGGAAAAGCTGGCAAAGGAATTGATTCGTCAAGGATTGATCGTCCCAAAGCCCACACATTACGGTTTGCAGGTATCTCTGAATCCAAAGGAGAATGAAGTGATAGTTGCTTTCATGAAAAGATTTTTCCCTGAAGTTTAGAGTGGAACCTTTTTAATCATCATGGAACTGGTCTATACGAAGCTGGGTGCGTGGATCAGTATCAACGTAATCCTTCATCATCTTCAGGAGTCTTTTGGTGAGCGTGTTCCTCGTAGAGTTACTATCATATTCTGAGCTCAGCTTCTTGTAGAAGCCTCTCATTATCTCTGTGAAATCATACACACCTCTATTCCGCTCTCTACCGGCATACTCAAATAACTGCTTCAGCAATCTATCTGCTTCTGAGTTGATAACATCACCCTACTCTTTTCTCCTTGGCAATCCTCTCTTTGGCTGCCCTGTAGGTGCAAGGCTTCCAATCCCTATCAAGCTCCGCTCCACTGTCAATTAGCTCATCTATGCTGATATATCCCCACTCAGCAAACATATCATTATTCAAGTTAGCATAGCCAAAAGCAAGATTTCTTTTCCTATCAAGCTCTGCAATTAACCAATAGAATCCAATCTCCTTGATCTGATATCTTTGAAATATTATCTTCTTCCCAAAAGGTATATTCTCTGTAGCATAAAGTTCAGGTACATCTTCACTCACATGATCACCTTCGAAATTCTTTCTTTAGCGATCTTCACATAATCAGGATTGATGTCACAACCTAGATACCTTCTCTCTAACTTTTTAGCAACTACAGCTGTAGTCCCACTACCTATGAATGGATCTAATACTATATCATCAGGTCTAGATGAAGATAGTATCGGCTTCACACACAATTCTTCAGGATATACTGCAAAGTGCGCTCCTTTGAAAGGTTTTGTGTTTATCTTCCAAAAGTCTCCAGGATTTCTTCCATCAGGATGCCAGACTCTTTCAGGATCGTTCTTATGCAGCATCCCACCTTCCTTCATCTTGCCGTTAGCCTTTTGTCTTGTCTTATCTAATACTGTAGTCAAAACGTCTCCTGGATTCTTTCCTAGAGGGTGGGTCGACCCAAGGGTTGAGCCTTCTATTCCGTGGCCAGGATTGCCTCCTGAGCCCTTCTGCTTGAAGAATTTGATCAGGTCTTTCTGTCTTTCACTCAAGGCCTCGATAATGTCGCCAGGGTTCTTGCCTATAGGGTTGCATGGCGAGAATATAGGATAGTGATCAGCACTTGTTAATCCTCTGAATCTTGACACATGCCTCTTGTACTTCCTTCCACAACTACGGCATGCTACTTCTGGGTCAAAACCAAAACTTCTCACTATGTCATCTGTAGATATAACATCTCCGGGATTTCTTCCTAAAGGATGGTTGTGCATGTTTCTGTTTATCTTTGACCAATATTTACCATATGCTGGATGGTGAGGAGGATTGATTGGTATACCCCTAGGTTTTCTTTGTGTTCTAGCCCTTGGACTGCCGTACTTTTCAGCCTGTTCTTTCATGTCCTTGAACTTGCCCTTGTATCTCTTATCTTTGGCAAATGATTTTATGAACCACTTTGGAGCATGAGCCATCTTCTTGTAATGTGAAGGTGCTTTTTTATCTGTTGTCTTTCCTCTAATAGTCGTAAGAGAGGTTTGCACTGCTCGTAGATAACGCTTAAGTGAAACTGTTTTATGGGGCTCTCTAATAACATCAAGATTGTAATAGTATTTCTTTGACTTTACAAAGTGGAAGATCATTTCATAGGTGCAGTTCAATCTATCTTTAACTGATGCTGGCATAGCATTTGGCTTATGCCAAACAATATCACTCCTACTAATCCAATCAATATCGTTTAAAGCAAACCTAACTCTCCAAGGTATGCCAAGCTTATGCTTATTCATGAAGGTATCACCGAGCACAAGATAGAGCGAACCGTCTCTCGCAAGGATGCGCTTTACCTCCTCGCCAACTCTCTTCAACTTTTCAACGTAATCTTGCAAAGTAGGCTCAAGGCCTACCTGACCTTTGGTATGATAGTCACGTAAACCCCAATAAGGAGGAGAAGTCATGACTAAATTGATACTCTCATCTGGTAAATTCTTCATAAATTCAAGACAATCGCTACAGTAAATCTTATTGAACTCAATTTCATCTGAGATTATATCACCTTAAACTCTTCTTATCCTTTAGTCAAAATCTTACCTTTAATCTCCCTTAAGTCAGATAAAGCTTGGAACGTTCCAAATTAATGAACTAAAGACTTTCTTGCCTTCTTTCAGTTTAATTTGCTCTAGAATTCCTTTCAGGATTTTTAGATTATCTGAACATACAATTACTCTGTCAAACTGTTCTAATGCTGTGCGAATATTCTTCTCTATGTCTGAAGTACCCAGTTCGACATTTATTGCAGTCTTTAGAGCTGGTATCTGTATATCTGGGCCTATCTTTTCAGCTCGACAAACCATTCCTTTATTCGTTAACTGCTTAATGATCCAGTATACATAGAATTCATGCTTAATGCTCGGCTTCTTTCCTTTCAATTGATAAAGCACTAGAGGTCTCTTCTTGCCGAGAGGAACACTGACTTGCGCTATTGAGTTAAGCTCTTTCAGCCTTTCAACTACTTCTCTATACTTCCCCTTATCCCAGCCTAAAAGCTTCTTCCTCTCTGTTCTTGATATAAATGGATATGTGTTAATGCTCTCTAAGAATGCCTGCTCATCCTCATTAAAACTGAACTCTATCTTTGGCATGTATGCCTTTATCTCTTTCTTTGATACGCTTCTCAGAAATACTTCTGGTGCTTCTATTATGAACGGTTCATCAAATAATGGAGTTTTCACAATAGCTTGTCTTTGTTGCAAACTATTGATGTAATGAGTAAAATAATCTAAAGATGTGTACCAATTGTATCCTAGAGATCTTGCTATTAGTTCAATATCTTTCGAATCTTGAATTCTGAAGTAAAAATTATTCTGGCAGTTCTTTCTAATATCTTCTTCAATGTTAGACGGAGATTGAGATATTATAACCATGCTCAAGCCTCTCTTCCTCAATCTTGTAGCAAATTCAGTGGTAGTCCATGTATCTGTCACAACAAGCTTTCTTAAAATTCTTGGAGCAAGTAGCTGGGCTTCATCAGCTATGAACATGTTTGAGATTTTGTCAGATGTAGTTTTGTTCAAAGCTTGTTTTAAGTAAGCAGTAGCTATGGCATTGTAGAGTAGCCTTAACTCGACTCTATAAGCAACTTTGGCTTCTAATGAGTGTAAGTCAAAGACTATGTTGCGATCATCTAACTTGTTCAAGTCTAAGCTTGAGTTGTTACAATAAAATATCTCTTTCAATACTGGATTCACTTTGTACGGCTCTAATCTTACTAGCAAAGCTGTCTTCGTTCTATCAAGATTAACAAGCTTGAATGGTAAATCTTCACCCTCATAGTACATAACGTTATCAATCAGCTCAGGAATGCTTTGACTCTTTAGTATGCACTTATCAAGAACATAGTTCATCTGGGGCGATAATTCTTGGTACTCTACTTCAATTCCCTTAAAGATAGTCTCTTTCAACAGGAGCCTTATCAGACCGTAATCTCCTAATTCAAATGGATTAATTTTGAGATTTCTCTCAGTAGAATAATACTCAGTCTTGCCTTTCAAATATGGCATGATGTTCTTCCACTCCCCTTCAACATCGAGAATGAGAGCTTTGATTCCTGAATTCTCTGCCTCTATTGCTAACTTCATTGCTAACCTTGTCTTCCCGCTACCTGTGACACCATAGAATGCAAAATGATAGCCAAAGGAATTAACGGGAAGGTGGAACGATGCTCCATCTGATAGGTAGCCAAGCAAGGTTCCTCTCCCCATCTTCTCCAAATTTGGTGAGTGAAGAAAATCCATCAATGGCGAAGAGCAATAACTGCAGAATCCAGTTAAATCTTGAGTCAATCTCCCGCATGTTATGCATAGAGCATAAGAGATCATCACCACACCTCTCTGCATATTTTGCACAAGCAGATTCTATTCATGATACCTTGCCTCCAAACCTCCTTAGTTTCAACATGATACATGCAGAATATCCTCTTGCACCTCTCACAAACCCTATGGCAGTAAATGCAGGTCCTATTGTGGCATACGCCGCAAATGCCCTCTATCTGATCCCTTCTAACTATAGAACCACAGGTTTCACAGTCCCAAAGGTTAGGATCCAAACTAACCATTTTTATCCCTCACAAACTCTGTAAAACAATCTGGGCAGAACAGCTTTTCATCTAAAAGCTGGAGGCATTTTCCGCAGCAGGCTTTGCCACACTTGCTACAAGTGCCCATGCCTACTTCTGGAGTGATTGTATGCCCGCATGCTAAAGTGATGAACTTTATCTCAACCTTATCTTCGATTCAAACCACCTTAAGGCTATCTGAGGCCATTTATTGGGCTTCCCATCATCAGGATAGATTTCATCTCTCATAATTGCTACCACTTCGAGGCTTACGAACAAGCTTCTTGATCATTGGATTTGACGACTTTTGGGATTCATTCACGTTCAAATCACTAAATCCTAGAGATCTCCAGAATCCTGTTGTTTGCTCCGATGAATCTAGCCTTATGTACTTGAGGCCTTTTTCTCTTAACTCCTCTTCCAGTTCAAGATACTTCTCCCTTCCTAAACCTCTGCCTCTGAAAGGATAATAGATTTCAAACCATGCTAAATAGGCTATCTTCGACCTTTTATCACAGTAGACTTTGGCCTCCCCAACCAAGCATTCATTGCTAATCAAATCATATCTATTGTATAGAGTTTGTTCATTCACGAAAGCACCTCAATCATCAAAAACGTCGACAAAAGAGCCGCATTTCTCACACAAAGGGACTCCATTATCCCACCGAATTCCCCAAGCATTCTCACCTTCATCGCTTCTGTATTCTCTGCATTTAGGGCAATATCCTCTCACAGAATCACTTAACTTTCTTTTCATCAGTATATGGTTGGAGGGTACCAGGCTTCCTGCATGCTGTGCACACAAATAAAATGTAACCAGGCATTATAGACCCACAGTTGGTGCAAACCTGCTTTTTGTAGAAGTCAGTTATGGAATCCCCATATTCATCAGATTTAGTCCATTTCTCCTTCAAATATTCTTTTACATCTTCTATTCCAATTCCATGCAGTCTTGCTTTATACCAGACATATTTGCTGAAATCATCTATGAGTTCTTCTACACTTTCAAATCTCTTCATATAATCATGGAATGAAGAATCGAATTCTATGAATGCTTTGTCTATTGCATTTTTAATGAATTTGCTAAGATCTTTCTTCATTTATACTCACCATTCATATTCGAGCAGTCTTCGATAATACATTGCTTTACTATCATCAAGCTCGGACTGAGGCAATGTTGCAACTACTGCTCCATCTAACTTCTTTCCCTGACTCTCTAAAGCATAGATTATGGCTGGGAGCCAACCATTAAGCCTGTACTTTCTATCATAAAGTGGTCTTGTATATCTATAACCGCAATTACACTCATAGAAGTAACGAGTAACACCAAAGCCCAATTCCTTTCTGTCAACTATCTTCATTTTCTCATGATCTCTGGGGCATTTCATAATGTCACTCCAAGAATTTCTTCCAGTATAGGATAATCTTCAAGAAACAGCTTAGGATTTGACCTGTACCTCTTTATTGTCTCAATGACTGAATCTTTGTAATACCAGAAATCTTCAGAACTATTTTCAAGAATGTCGAATCTGTCGTGATTGCAATACCGACTGTAGAATTTCTTTGATGTGATTTCCCTAACTTTGTTTGGAATGAAGTATCCATCGTCCTTGATTTTGATTTTAACTTTCTCTTTAGATTCATTCTCGATTCTGCCAATACACGAATACTTTCCCTTATGAGATAATTCCAAGCCTGCTTTCTTTAAAATTTCAAAATCTTCATCATCATCGCAGTAAACTCTTCCTATTCCTTCTGATAGCAACCACTCTGCAATCGAGCTGTTCTCAATTAAGGAGCAAGCAGCATTATGGCACTGATCAGCATTGCAATTGTTTATGAATTTCGCTAAGTCATCATACTTGATTTCTGTATCGTAAAAGAATTCGTTGTTGACTCTATCTATAACTTTTTGATTGTTTCTATCAAACCAAAATATCTTCAAGTGAATGAAGGGATAGTTGCTATCTTTATCTTCTAAATCATAAAGTGTAAAGCTCCAACCATAGTTTCTGCAAGCTTCCTTCTTCGTTCTGTCTATATATGAGAGAATTCTCTCATCAAGGTTTTGTTCATTGATTAGAATCACCTCAAATCGTAACATCAGGAATATATTCGAGCAAGATGTCAATAGTATCTAAATCGTGCCAATCTATTCTATCGTGATATCTCTGAGTTGTTCTCTCGCATTTAACAACTAAATTGTATGCTTCTGCCCACTCTCCTCTCTCCATCAATCGCAACGCTCTCCTAGCATTTCTATCTGATACCATGTATAGACTATACTCGTAATTCTCTCCATAAGCATGAACTACCATAACTTTCTTCATACTTGTCTCCTCTGCTGAAGCATTTGGTAACGGTGAAAGGCATAGATGCTCTTGACTTGATCCGGAGCTCCATGGTTAGAAGCACATTGAACTATCTTCTCACTTAGCTCATGATAACCATCCATCAGAGTCTTATAGACCTTAACATCAAGACTTCCTTTGAGCCTTAACCTTCTAGCTTCCCTCTCTGTCTCATAGATCTCATTGTCGATTAATACAAGAAGGCCAGCTACACCATCGTAGTTCTTAGCCTTCAACAATTTGTCTGCTCTTTCAAGCAGATTCAACTCAAGCTCATCCAATTCCCTCAATGCATCTTCTCTCTTGTACCTATGCACGAAATCACTAAATGAATTTAGAAGTAGAGAAAAATCTGTCTTACGGATGTGCAATGATTCCGATGATCAAATATCGGCACAGATTTGCGTCCGTAATTTATTTTTCAATTCTTAGCGAATTGTAAGTATAGAGGTTATCATTTTCAATGAATGAAGAATCAAAGGTGCTCTAATGAGTAAGATACTTGTCGATGAACGATTTCTTTCGAGCGATTATTTGCCCGAGAAGTTAGTATTCAGAGAGACGGAGTTTAATCAGCTAGTCAGCAACATAAAGAACTTCATTAACACACTTATTATTGGTCCCGTAGGCTCTGGAAAGACAACACTTGTAAAACTTGTCAAGGAGCACTTGAAGAAGCAGATCGAGATAATTTACATTGACTGTGCTATATATGATACGCAGTATGCTGTGCTCAGAGAAATTCTCCCAAGTAGCAAATTGATAGTGTACAAGAGTGTCTACGAACTGGTTAAAGAGTTAGCAGATTTAGTGAGCAAGAAGAAGTTCTTCATATGCTTCGATAACTTTGTCAGACTGAAGGAGCAGGAAATGATCAGGAAAGCGGTAAGCCTTGGTGTTAATGTAATTCTGATCGGAAATATTGAGAGAGATGCCGCGATACTCAATGAGAACATTCTATCGAATATGCCTTCATTTATGAAGCTTAAGAGCTACAGTATTGAAAAGACACTGGAGATAATTAGGACTAGGTCTGAGAAAGCTCTGGCTCAGTCGACATACACTGATGATACACTAAAGCAGGTAGCAGAGAAAGCGAAGGGGAATATAACAAGAGCTTTGGGCATACTCAAGTTTGCAGCCCTTCAGGCTCAAGTAGAAGGCAAGAATTCTTTAGATGAACTAGACACAAAAAACATGTTCGATGACCCTGTAGATTTGAACGAAGACCAAGAAACATTGCTGAGAATTCTTGAGAATAAGAAAAATTCTTCTAGTGGCGAACTCTTCAAAACGTATCAGAATGCAATACGTTTTCCTAAAGGTGATCGATGCTTTCGAAAGTACATGCAGAAGCTCTGTTCATTGAATCTTGTAAGAACCATAGGCAGGAATAGCGGAAGGGTTTATGAACTCGCAGATGCTTCCAATATTAAGAGGACATCAATATAAAAAAATGGCAATATTCCCGAAATAGATGAAGTGACCTTAAAGAAGCTACCACACTGGAAGGAACGGTTGCATAGAACCATAAAGGAAATTATTGAAGAAGAGAAAAAGAAGTAAGCTATGGTTGGCTGATAATTTTACTCAATTTATCTAACGCATTGTCTTCTTCAGGATTTATTAGTTCAAGTCCTTCCTTTTTGGCTACTTTATTCATCTCCTCATCTGAAGCTACAAGCACCACCTTCTGCTTTACTTCATCTAAAATTTTCTTCGATTCTAAAGCGCTTGTCAATTGTAAGCAGTCTGCTGAAGGTAGAGCGTATTTGTTTGCTATTGAGATAGCTGATGCCACTAATTCATCGCTTACACTCCTTATCATGAACTTATCTAAAACATCCTTCAAGAATCTTGCCATAGTAACTCTAAAGGCTTCTTCTGATAATGCCTTTCTTTTTCTCTTAGCTGAGAAGGCAACCATAAACTCTAAGACTGTCCAAAAGGATATAGTAAAGCCATGCTCCTTAGATTCAAATATCTTATCAACAACATCAGAACCTAATTCTCTATGATATCTCTTGACTATGGCTGAGGTATCAAAGTAGAAGATGGCCATTCAATGCATCTCTATTCTTCTAAGCTTGACTACTTCATCACTCATTCTGCCTTGCTCAGGTATTTCTCTGGTTAGAATCACTCTAACTTCGTCTATTGGCTTTAAGTCTTCTTTATAAATTTCATAAATTTCTCTAATCTTACCTTTTATTGCGCTGATCTTTGCCTGGTATAGACCTATGGCTATCAAAGTCTCGACATCTTTTTGGGCTTTGACGTAATCTTCTTTCATGTCCCTCATGAAATCAATTAACTCCCTTGAATTTAAATTTTTGATTTTTCCTTTCTTTTCCATATAATTCATCTCTTCTTAATTAAAACTTCTCTCAATGCCTTTCTCAAGTGCCTTTCTACGTTAGCTTTACTGATAACTTCATCTAACATTTTGTTCTCCCACTCCATTATTTCAATATCTAAAGTTAATGCGCGTCTCTTGCAGTATTTTGCGTCAGGAGATTTCTTTTCTTCACATCTAGGACGAATGGTTCACCAGAAAGAACATAGCCTGTGACGAAAACCCTGCCAACCTTTCTCATAGCCTCATCATACACTTTATCGAATTCTTTGTCAGCAGATAGGACTATGCCGTCTTTCACAGCCACATACATATTCGGATACTTCTTCTGTAATTCAGCGTAATGCTCGTTGATCCATTCAAAGTCTTCGACCTGAGCCATAGTCACACCCAATCTTAATTAATAATGTAGGCTTAAATTGTTATCCTTTTAAAGTAATCTGAAATCAAAAGATGAATATCCTTTTGAAGCAGATTTCCTATTCGCTTCTGACAGATTTGAATATCGGCACAGGTCTTCTTCCGCAACTTATTTTTCAATTTTTAACTAATTGTAAGTACAGAGAGTCATAGCTTCAATGAATAATCAGTGGTGCTCAAATATTTGCCTGAGAAGCTGATCTTCAGAAAACTAAAGATATGGTGAGATATGAGTTTAATTGATGTCCTTTTTGAAGAAATAGACGAGGAAGTTCTAGCAAGAATGCCTGAATGGTTCAAAGTGTTAAGAGAAGCTTACACAGTGAGTAAAAAATGATTGGGATTGAGTGAGTTTAGCTAAAGCTTGACTTCTTCATAATAGTCAATCCCAAAGCAGATAAGTTGTGGTTGGGTCTGGTCCCACTTTTCTTAAGTAGAATCTCTTGTTAGGATATTTCTTTAGGGCTTTTCCACAAGCTTCATCTAAAGTGTTGCCTATTCCTGCCAGATCCCCGGTTTCAACTTCAATGGCTATGATCTTACCAAAATAATCTTTCTCCCACAAAGCCCTATTCATGCTGTAAACTTCTTCTCCCCTTTTAATGAGTTCTGATTGCATATTGATCAATAAAACAAATTGTCAGCCAAACCTTAAAATCTTTTCGCATGAGGTAGTAAGTGCAATCCCTATTTAGACTTTTAGGTAATTGATGGGTGGCAAAGTAATTTCTCAGCGGCGTCTCCGTGAGGATCAATAAGTCCGACACCTTCACCATCATAAATTTCATTCAAGATCATCTTCATACCTAAATTAGTCATTTAAGAATTGTTTCAGATCTAAGATATAATCATAGTTGTCGTGTAGAACGTTTCTTTTTAAATTCTTGATTTTGTCGTAATCAGCTCTTTCTAATCCTGTTTCCAAACGTATTGGATATGTGAATCTTCCACAATGGTCTCGCACAGCAACTACATTTCGTGTTTGTGCCACGGCAATAATTAAACAACTTTTATCCTGTCCCTCTTCATTTTTCATTGGTATCTCTTGGAAATGAACATAATCGCCAACGTAATTGACATACCTTTTTAGTACTGATTTAGTGGATTTAAGTCTGTTCTCCAGATCTTGTACTCCTACTATTCTTCTTGGCGGCTTATCGGTAACTCCGATAATCAAAACCCCTCCTTTCGCATTTGCGAGGGCAACAATTTGTTCACAAAACTTAACTTCGGCTTCCTGTTTATCTTTAGTAGCTCTTATTTGCCACATTTCGAGAGTCTCTTTGAAGTCCCATAATTGGCTTTCGACTCTGTTATCACCCATAGCAAAGACTATGAATGATCTCCAAAAGGATTCTTTGCATAATAGCTGTGTGTGCGCTTTATACTTCTCAACCTCTAGCAGTATATTTCTTAAAGAATCCCGAATGAACTCAAAGTACGTGGCAAACTCCTCTAGAACTTTGTACGATGTTTGGAGAAGCAGTCTTTGTTCGGGAACTGAAATTAAACCTTGATATTCGGAATCACTTGATTCGGCAATCTCGCTCAAAATACTATTGTGAACATATCCTATGGTGTGCATTCCTCTTATTCGTAAACCAAGTGCAATTTCCGTACAGATCTTAACCCCCGTTTGGTCTTCATCAACGGTATCCGCAGTGATTTCTATCCATCGATCCGATAGTCTTGTCGAGCCCCAAACTCTATAAGTAAACAATACGCAAGGCGCAAGAACGTCTCTTTGGGATAACCAAACAACATATTCATATAACTCACGAATCTCTCTACTGTGGATTTCTATAAATTCCTTTATCTTTCCTATGAGGTATGAATATGGCGCAAGATAATTGTAATTCGCTTTTAATGAGGATGCATCTTTTTTGAGTTTTTGCACATATTCTAATGCTTCTTTGGTTCTTTTCAATAACTCTTCAATTTCAGTCTCCTTTCTAAAAACCCACCAATGAATTTCATCTTGCCCAACATTTTTGCCAAACTCCGTTAGTTTTTCTTCTCCGCTGTCTCCTTTCGTAAAAGACTTCTTATGCATTTCAGTATCTGCTTTTAAGATATGCCAGTGGGTCTTGCCAAGCATTAATGATGAATCCGAGAATAATTCTTCATGGATACCTTCTGGAATAAGCGACATTCTCTCATTTCCCAATCTCTTTTCTCACAATTACTTTTAAGGATATATCTTCTTGAAATGAATAAAGGATTTTTGCAACGACTTCCCTTGCCGCAAAACGCAGTTAATCTGTATCTAAACAACACTCGCTCGCATTTCACTCAATTTTGGCGATCAAACTTCGATACAATGACTTTATGCAACTTATGTTTGACACCATCAATTGATTTTCTTGCACTCGCGTTGTCAATAAAGAGGTGTCTTTTCTCTTTTCTAATTCTGATTTAAGATTGCGCCGTAAGTTTGACTGAACTTATTCTATAAACATACTTCTATCTAGCTCTCGGATTGTTTTTAAGATAGCATCTAATACTTTTGGCTCACTTATTAAGGCTGACATAAGCCTATCTGCTTTCTCCCTCACTTTGTCCAGCTCTATAGAGGTCTTCACGTCAAGGCATAACCCGCATATGTTACAAAACTTTGAGTCTGGCGTATTCTTTGCATGGCATCTTGGGCAGATCACGACTTTGAATCCTTCTTCTCTCCTATTCTCTTCATTTACGATTCCATTTAATCTTAACAATGCGTTGTCTACATCCCTTCCTGAAAGATGAACATAAGTTGAAGCCATCTCAGAGCTTTGGACCCAGCCAAAATGCTGTTTTAACTGTGCTTCTGTCAACTGATTTGCAAGATGAGTAGCTCTGGAATGTCTGAATAGATGAGGATATACTCTCTTCTTGATTCCTGCTTTCCTTGCAAGCGTTCTTAGCAACTCGCTGGCTGTTCTATGTTTTAGCGGGAGATCCCTGCTGTTTGTACCCAGGCTAACCCATAGCGGTGTATTATGATCTTCTCTTAAAGGATGAATGTTTATCCAGCTGGCAAGTGCTGGAGATGAAGCTATCACTCTAACTCTTCTCATGCCCGTCTTTCCATCCACTGTTAATACTGCTCCGTATTCATCAAACTGCACGTTCCTGATCTTAAGCGAAAGCGTCTCGCCAATTCTGCATCCTGATTCATAAAGAACGAGAACTAATGCTCTATCTCTCGGTGTTCTAGCAGCTTCTGCCATTCTCTTAACTTCCTCCTCTGTCAGTAATTCCTCTGGAAGCTTGCGTGTGCATCTCTTGGATGTAATTCTGATCCATCTAACTTCTTCAGGATAATTTTCTTCACCTTTAAGAAATCGAAAGAATTTCTTTATCGAGAGCTTGTAATCTTGCTTAGTATTCTCTGAATAATCCGGTCTTCTCTCTATCTTCTGTACAATTTCTACAATATCTTCCTTAGTCATTTCAGAAAATGGCTTGTTGACAAGCTCAGCAAGCTTTCGTATTTCTATTACATATTTGATTATCCTGCCACAGCTTAAGCCTTGAGCGAAGAGATATCGAGAGAACTTCTCGATCAATGATTTGTTCTCTTGAGGTATGTTAGAAAGCTTAAGGCTTCGCAGAACTTTCTCAAGAATTCTATCGTAATCATATACTTCGGCACAGACAGCCATACTATCACCTTATTTTTTGTTTGAATATGGCTTAGGGACATGCGGTTGTGCCGATAGTGCAGGGGGTGCACTGCTCAGCACAAGGACAAGTCCACTAAGCACAGACAACTTTTCCGAAATTTCCGATACTCGTAAGTATGATTTTTCATAAATAAATTGTTATGTCTACTGGAGTGTTAGGTTTTGGCTTCATGATAAATATAGATAATTTTTAGATATATGGTAAGCTACAAGGAAAACCATGGAAGTTCCGCTCTGGAAGATAATGCTTATCATGCTTGTCAATACGGCAGCCTTCACTATGGTTCTTTATATCTTCCGTAAAAAAACCCTCAAGAATATTTTTAGGTACCCTTTTTCTTTATCTCTTTACTTGGCTAATTACTTCCTTAATATTAAGCCCAATCGAGGTATCACCAGCAATACTCATCCTGATCACTCCTGCTCTACTTGCATCTGTGCCGAACATTTTATCGCTGGTCCGCTCCGATTACATTAGTTCTAACACCCTTGCCACTTCGGTCGCATCTTTTACATAATGAACGCTTTTGAGCGTTTGCATTATACGTGTGGAAGAAAAACCCGATCAAGAGGATATGAAGTATCTCTTTTCACTAATAGGTTCATAGCCGTCATGAGCATGCGCAAAATACTCCTCTTCTTTATCTTAGCGATACTTGCGAGTCAGAGGCGAGATTAACCTATATTCACGACCTTGGTCATCTCGCTCAAATATCGCGGCGAAGCTAAAAACGATGTAGTTGATGCTATTAAGGTAGCTTCAGACAAGCAAGCAACTTCTTTTGTTTCTTAGTTGGTAGTTTTTCTATATCATGCTCCCACAGAAAGAACGGTATCCCTGGATCTTTAAACGGCCATGACTTTGCTAACCATTTTACTATATCCTTTGGTGATGTCCATTCAAGCTTCACAGCTAGCTGTTTCAAAACCATCTAAACTAGTACGCTCATAGGAAGCCACTTGAGCTGCTTACTCTCCAAGATAACGTCAGTTAGTATGTGAGCCACTTCATCTGATGCATGGGTAAAGCACTTACCGAGCCGCATACCAACCTTCGCGATGGGAGACAGTATTATTTCCTTTTTGGCATATCCTTCTAGTTCCTTGTTATACCTTTCGGTAATTATCTGATCAATCTTACTAAAGCTATTAAATGCTCGAACGACATCAAATTTGGATAAGGAATCATTAAATTCTACAACGCTTTCCTTCATTTCCTCCTCTTCATGAGTATTGAAAAGAGCCATTAGTTCGTCTGCCCTCAATTTCACATAGTTCATATCTATCGAATTAGATACCATAGAAGAGCTTAATGGAGAAGAAGATAGAATATCCTTCCAGAAAGACGTCAACTCCTTTGGCAAAAGCCTAAGGTAATGCATGTATTTGATGTCTTCAAGATCATAATTTTTGTAGCCGAAGAAGGTATTTACTAATGGCTCCACGAGAAAGCTGCTATAGGAGGTTAATACATCATATCCGAATCTAGGTTTGGTCTAGAGCAAAAGGATGAGATAAAGGATGAAGATCTAGAACACTTTGATACGTTAAGGGCTATACTCTTAATATGGAAAATGAAAACCTATCTCGAACCCTTACCTATAGTAGAAACTAGTCTGGGTGGTTGTTTAAAGGAACTTTACAAGCCTTTACTTCAAGTTAATTCTCTTCTACACTCTAAAACGACTATAGAAATCATGGCAAATAATATTCTAAAAGAGAGAGAAGAAAAAATCAAAGAAAACGTAACTCCTGAATGCGAGGCATAATCTGTATCTTTTCCTTGTAAGCTTAGTTTAAACCGTTCTCGCTTTAGGCGAAAATGCACTATCGTCTGAGGGGCATTTCAGATTCTATCACAGTCCCTTGCCACCTTCGCATCCCCTTTTGAAAAATTCAAGATTCGCACAAAAAGGGTTATATCCGACAATGAACATAGATTTCTAACAGGTAGCTAGGCGAAACGGTGGCTTGAAATTCTATCGCAGGGACATAGGTTTATCGAATCAAGGGATAGACTAATGACGACAAGAAACAAAAACACATCATCAATAGAAGAACTCATAGAAGATCTAAGAAACAAACAAAATTTCGGGCTGTTTGTCGGAGCGGGTATTTCGATAAATGCAGGGATACCTGGTAGTAGTGGCGTGATTCAGATTCTTAAAGAGCGATACCCTGAGAGTTTCCAAGAGGGCCGTTGCTATGAATATGCTGAAGCGTTCAATGCAGCTCTCCCTGGCAAAGAACATCAAGCAGAACGCCGTAGATTAATTGAGGAACTCTGCGCAGGAAAGTCTCCCGCCGAGGAACACCGTTTAATAGCTCACTTGGTTGAACACAGAAAGTTTCCAATTGTTTTTACGACCAACTTTGACCATCTAACTGAGACAGCTTTAATTACCCACTGCTCCTTGCAGCCTCGAGTTTACCTATATGATGACGACATTGAACCCCAAGAATACTCTGATGAATTTCCAAAGCTTCTCAAATTACATGGGGATTTTCTGTTTGAAGACCTTGCGAACCTCGATGAAGAAATGAAGGATAGACTGAACGAAAACATGAGGACCAAACTCGTCAGCTATCTGCAAGATCGTGGGCTAGTGGTGGTTGGTTATGGTGGAAATGATGAGACAATTATGAACCTTTTGGAGGAGGTCGTTCAGACTCCAAGGGGAATAAAAAACGGGCTGTGGTGGGTTATCTACAAGAAAGAAAATCGCGATAATGATCGCAAAAATCAAAGGTTAACCAACTTAATAGCCAAAACTCGGCTCCAAGGCAAGCGTGCTGAGATCATTGGACCGACAGACGCAGTTAGCTTCCTCAAAGAGCTCTGCATTTCCCTAGGGCTCGATTTTCCCAAAACTATTCCTTTTGGCATTAATCCTAAACGAAGAAACCCCATTAGTGCTTGGGGGGCGCGCTTCGGAAGAGCACGTCAATTGCCGCCAATAGCTAGTCCTGACAGCCTCAGCGGTGATCTATCAAATGCATTGAACAGGTTGGAAGAGGTACTAAAGACTTGTGGTGTTTTGTGGCTCACCGGACCGACTATGGCTGGGAAAACTACGCTCATTGGGACGCTCTTTGCTAAACTTGGTCCCAAAAATATTTTCTATTTCAGTCATCGTTTTAGCCAGAATCCGGTTCGCTCTAGCCTTGGTCTAGACCTTGAAACATTTGCTAACGCGATTGGCGTCTCCACAGTCACGCGCTCTATCACGATGGAAGATGTCGTTAAGCCCCTTTTCAAGAAAGGGGTGGTTCTGGTATTCGATGATCTGTTTCCAGAAAGCTCTGCAATGAGGAAACAGATTTGGGAAATGTTTGTAGACTTGATTGTGATCCAAGCGAAGGTAGGTCGTGGGAATGTTATCCTAGTCTCATCGAACGAGCCACCAGAGGAACTGTTGATAGAGATTTACCATGGAATACTCGAAAAGACATTTGGTAAAGGACAACCCTTTTCCATGGTAAATCGGCAAGTAAGCACTTGTGCGCCAGCATCCAAAATATTGGCAACAAGCGATAGAGATCTACAGCAGTCAATGAAATCTCATTCCAGCCGAAACATGCTTTCTTCCTGGCCACGAAATTATCGGCTAGATCCTGAAGACTTTGGCGTTCATCTCTTGAATATATTAGATATTTTCAAATCGAGCAAATCCAAGCAATCTTTTGAAGATACCATAAGAGACACCTATGGGAAAGGCATGCCTAAGGTCAAGAAGATCCTGAGGATAATGTCCCTCCTGCGGTTTGCTGTGTATCCTTTTGTGTTGAAGCAATGTGTCCAGACTGATACTAAGACCGTTCTTGACGAGTTGGTTGCAAAGGGGTTGGCTGAAAAGCGAGGTTCAAAATATCTGCTGCGGGATAGTGTTCAGGTCTACCTAAGCCGGCTTGATCCAACAATTAAGGAAGAAAGGTTAATATTAGCGGAAAGACTCGAGAATCTTTCTCGTCAGTCAGAAAGACTCTTTGATTCACTTCATTATCTAATTGAAGCAGAAAATCTTTATGGGGCAGCCGGCGCTTTCTCAAAAGCGGCAGAACTGGGTATCTCAACTGCTAATATAGAAATCGAAAGGGGAAACGTTGATATTGCCTTTTATGACCTCTTGGATTTTTTTGAGCTAGAAGCCTCAGGATCACAGCTCATGTCGAAGCTGAGACCTGGAGAACAAATTGAGTTACTGATTACCTTCTTTAAGGCACGGCGGGGGATGCTGGATAGAGGCGTTTTATCAAGGGAAGAGGACACGAGAATTACCCTACTGTACAACTCTGTAGCTGAAGCAGTCAAAAGGGATCTACCAGTACCCCTCCAAAAGTTCCTTGAGGGAAGAATTGCCCTTGAACTTGAGAATCTCGATAAAGCGATCAGATGTCTTTTGGAAGCTGAGAAAATTTTGTCGAAGCAAGGTCCCTCGCAGGAGCTACGTGCTACGCAATTCGGATTGACCAATGCCTTCCTATTAAGAGCTGAAACAAGAGTCCCTCCAAATCGCGAAGATTTACAGGATGCCTTCAAGTGGGCAGAGAGTGCACTAGCAACATGCTTGAAGATAAATGACCGGAAACACGCCGCTCTTGCTTCTGACAATGTAGCGGCCTGCCTTTTGAAGTTTGGTGCCTATGAAGAAGCTCTGCGAAAGAGCGAGGAGGTAGAGAACACCATTTCCGAAGAAGCAGGATTCACGCGAGATAAAGGTGTTGTGTATGGGAACATTTTTTCTGCCCATCTTGCTCTAAGTGATAAGAGAAGGACGGAAGGCGACTCTGGAAACGCCAGAGAGCACCTCAAGCAAGCTGAGGGATACTTCTTAGAGAGCAACCTCAACTACGCTTACGTTTCAGATTGGAATGGTGTAGTAAGGAATTTCGTGATTCTGTTCCAATTTGTGTTAAGGAGAGAACCAAAGGATATAAAAGGTCAATTTCCTACACCGTCTCAGTTATATCGGTGGATTTATAATATGTGGCGTTGGGAACCGCACAAGCTATTCAAGTTTGTTTTGGAAATCACTATACTATGGAGCAATTATAACCTTAAACGCAAGCATCTCAGCTCTGTAGTTTCTTCTTTAAGGTCTTTTCTCAAGCTCACTCATTTTGTGTCTCAGGAGGAAGGTGAAAAGAAGGCAGTAAGTAATGTTCTGTATTACCTTACTTGGGTTTATCAGGCGCTCGGAGGCGTGGTGGTACAGGAGAAGGTTCTGCCAATAATATTAGAAGATGCCCCTGGGACGTCTGACTTATACAAGTGCTATTTTGAGTGGCTTATTGATCCTCAAGCAAGTCTAGATCAACTTCTCCAGAAATATAAAATCCAAGCAGAATGGAAGCTTATTATGGAGCAGATTCGTGGTGGTTCCTAGAGCCAGTCCTAGACGCATTGCTCGAAACTGCAGGTCTATCTACATTGTATGGCTGAGTATAATCTTTCTGTCTACGATTATTTGTTTAGTTCGGCCTTGATGTATACTAAGAGTACATCCTTTCCCCAGCCTTGAATGCCCGCTCCCTCCAATAAAGTATTTAGACTGGTGAAACATTCACCTATGATTTTTTCTTTCTCTTCGGCCGCCAGTTCTTTCCATATCTTCGCTTTAGGCACTGAATCGACGGCGATAGAGATCAGGTCCTTAACTTGTTCTTTTTCTATTGGAAATCTCTCATGCCACTCGCTTGCAACATACTCATCTATTGCCTTGTCTAAGAATTGAGATCCGACCTTCTTGATAATCTTAGAGTATTTCTCCTCTCCGAGTATACCCTTGATGCGCTCGATGGCTTGATTCTTGGCTTCTTTCCCATGTTCTCCAATTCGACCATAGTCATCTCTCATTTTGTCATAGTCTCTACGTGTCAATTCAGCGGCCTTTCGAACCGCTTCTAGTAGTTCTTCTATCTCCTTACTTGTGATGTCTAAGCCCACCTTATCTTTAGCGGTCTTTGCTATCCATGGTGCCACAACAGCAGCTATCAGGGTAAGTATGAAGTTTGAATTCAGGAGATTGTAAGCGCTTTCGCCAATATTGCCGGGGAAGAAAGACAAAATAATTAGAACGCCAATGACCGCCGCGATTCCTATGGATGCAAACTCGAAGATGCCCTTCCATGGAGCCTTTGCTTCAAGCTTGGGTTTTTCTAGAGTCAAGATGGATCACCTCAAATTAAAAATTCAGATGTGCCTAATATAGATTTAGGAGCATGTCAAATCAACACTCACACAAGGATCTTGTCAACTTCTCCTGTCTCTAAAAGTAAGTTCATTTTTTGAGATTTCTTAGTTCTTTTTAGGATTTCTTCAGCATCCCTAAACTTAATAGGTTTCTTTTTATGTCAAACGTTTCGCGGATAAAAGAGGTTCTGCGAAGCAGGATTTGGGCGGAGTGTAACGAAGCCAGATACACTCTGTTATATGCAATCGGAAGGTACTTTCTTTTATCCAACTCTCCGTTTTAGCTCTTCGAGTATTTTATCAACCTCTTTTGCTTCTTCCATTGCTACTTCTGGAGGATAAATTACTTCTAAAACTATTTCTTTAGTTCTTTTCAGAATTTCCTCAGCATTTTTAAATTTAATTTTAGCATCTCTCATCTCTTTTAGCTTATTTTCATCACTTAATACATCCCTATATATAAAGACGATCTCACGACTAATGGATATTTCCATCTGCTCAGAGTGCTTATAAGCTTCACGCAGCAAATCCAAACACCTTGCCCTATTATGCCAGTCTCCCAATTCGCGCCTTTTTTGTTCAACTGGCTGAAGTTGCTTAATTGCTTCATTCTTATCGCCGTACTTAACGTGTAGTTCTCCCAATCTGAAGCGAAATTCTAAAAGTTCTTCAATAGGTGGCTCACCGGGCTTAATCATATACCAGTTGGCTATACCTTTCTCATAATATTCTTTTGCCAGTTGAAAGTACTCCTCCTTTTTATCCAGAACGAGTTCAATTAAATCTGTATAGCACAATCCCAAGTTACGGAAGTGGTGACCGCACCCTCTATAATTACCAATCTTTTCTCTACAAGCAAGGGCCGTCTCAAAATGCCTAATGGCTTCTTTGATAAGATCGATGTTATCTTTACCCTCTTCTCTCCGAATTAAGCCAATAGCATTTTCAGATTCAGCTACACCATCAACATCTCCATGCTTTTCCTTAATATCTTTGCTCTCTTTACATAGAATGTGGCCCATAGTGAGGTTATTTTTAGTCTTTAACCCAAAATGAACTAGCCCAAGAACATTTAAGCATCTAGCGTAAGCAAGTTCATGTTCTTTACTTTTATCCTTTATTGGCTCAAGTAGCAATTTAGCTTCTTCAGCGTATTTCTTTGCCTCAGGAAATTGTTGTAATGCTCTTCGTTTAAAATTGGCTAAATCTATCTTTACTTGTGCTGCTTCAAAATCGGCGCCAAACTCTTTAAAGATTTTAAAAGTCTCTCCATAATATTTAATCACTACTTCTGCCTTTTCTTTTCCATACTGTCTATCATAAACTCTGGCTAACATTTGCTTCGCTTTCGCCTTATGCTTCCCTTCTCCTAATTTTTCAGCTTCTTCAAAGTATCGTATTGCCTCATCCCGGCGCCAACACGTCTCCCAAAGGCGTCCAAGAATCAAATTTCTCTTGTATTCTTCAATGCCCTTAGCCCATTCGGAAAAGCCGTCCTGGTATTTTTCCTGCTTTAACAGGTCAGGATAAGCACACCTCCCAATCTCAAGAGGGGGGCAGAGTCTGTTTTGCACAAATTCGCTTGAATTGCCTACAAATTTAAAAGATGCTCTCCTTTTCAAAAGCACGCTGTTCACATTTATAGTCTCCCAATTTTTCTCCCCTGGAGGCTTACTCTCCTCAACCTCCTTTTCGTTTTGCAATCTTTCCTTGCCCCATATAATTTCACCAATTGGTCCCTTGGCATACTTAAACCAGAATATGAGCCTCTCGCTGTCCGTATCTCTAAGCACTGGATATATGCTAAAGTCGTCCAAACAGCTGTAACCCATAAAGCAAAAATCAAAGTTTTGCAGGAAGTATTTAAGCGCCCTCCCTTTAGTTTCACTCAAACCACGCCCCACTTGGTGCAGAGTAAGCAAAAATGTCCTAAATCTCTCATCTTCTTCTTTATCTTCCTCAACACTGCCATGTAACTTAAAGATATACCCTCCTGGTGTGTTTTGGGGATTTGAAATAGATTTCAGAAGTTCTCTGAACTGCTCAAAATGTGTATCCGTGTAACATACTTTATTTTTAATACCGATTCCTCTTAGCTCACATGCTTGCTCTATCAAATTATCTCCGTTAGTTGTAAACACCCAATTGCCACGCCTAAGTGCTTCTGCTAAGAAAAAGTGGTTAGGATTAGGACTGTGCCCAACAAATGCTTCCAAGCATGTAAGAACTTTGGGGCCTAACTCCTCTTCAAATATTTGCAATACCACTTCTGGTCTAAGATTTCCACTCAGAAATTTATACTCCTCATCCCTTAATTTATTGCCCGTGGTTAATCGAATAACTTGCTCATTTAACGTTCTAAAACCTGGAACACCTGAGGGAATAGAAATTCCTGCTCCTACGAAGAAAACCATCCTGCGACCAAGAGCTTCTGTCAGTTTACTAACGAGAGCTTCCATCATTATATCAATTTCACTATTCATTTTATTCCCCACCTTTTCCTTGCTCATATTTCTTTTAATTATAACACTGCTTAATATCAAAGCTTAAATTTAACTGTTCACCTTTTTATCATAATTTTGGCGACCAAACTTTTTCTGATATACTGATTCAGTACTTGTAGTATAGTAGCATCCCAAGCTACTAAATAGTAATGATTTCCGATCGTCCTTCTGGTCTCCCTCCATCTTGGCCAATTCTTGATCCTGCAGTTATCGCATCTGAGATCAATTTAGCGAGATATTTAGTTACAAGTCCAGCCTCGGTCTTGTAAGGGTAGGTAGGGCTTTGGGACTTCCCTAAGCTTCGCCTCTTCAGCTTTTTTCATACTTGTTCATAATGCTTGATATTACCTCTTTGGGCGTCTCCTACAGTGTGGTTTCACATAGGCGCTACTGACTGCTTGGGGGCCTCTGATAAATAGAGAAACTAAGCTTCCTCCTCTAAGGCGGGGTCTCACTAGATGAACTTTGCGGAGATGGAACTTCCGATAGTGCCCTTTCATCTTGACTTCACAGGCGGTTAGTCTTTGGCTTTGCAGAAGGGCTTTGAGAAGGGTCAGGAGTGCTCGATCTGTCATTTTGAGCCACCAAGACATGTTATTATTTCATCAGAGTAGAGCCTGAGTTTTTCGGTTTCTTTATCAGTGAGCTCCCGGGAATGGGCGATGGCATTTCTTATAGGCTCTAACTCTCGGAACTTGGCGAAGATTATTTCTTTATCTCCGAAGACTTGCTTGAATGTCTTATTCCAATTGTCTCTTCTGGATATGATTTTGAAGTAGTCGGTGAAGTCTATGTAGTGGACTGGGTGTAGGTCAGGCTGGGTATGCCAGGGCCAAGGCTTCTCGTTCTTGACTTTCCTCTCTTCAGCCCTTCTCCTGACGTCTTCGGGTATGCACTGGCTCCACCAGCTGGATGAGATCCTCTCCAATCTTGCCTGGATATGGGTTCTCAGTTTGCTTTCTAAGTGTTTTAAGGTCTCATAGGCTCCAACATTGCTTGATGGCTTACTCACCTGCACAGTTTTTTGTGGTATTGGGATTTGGTCGTTCTGGATCAGTTCTAGCCCTGAGAGCTCGTAGAGAAGGGCCAAGGCTCGCCTTATTCTGGTGTCAAGCTTGCTGTATTGCTGGCTTTTGACGAGTTTTGAGATCAGCTGGTAGCTGTTTCCTAGCGGCTTTAGGTTCGGTTTAATGACGGATACATTTTGAAGCCAGTTTCTTATCCTTTGGAACCAGGATAGGTATTCTCCCTCTAAGCTTCTTTCGTTCGCTTCTATCTGCTGTCTCTGTTTATCATCAAGAAATCCTTTGACGCCTTTCTTCACATATTTTCTACCGAAGGGAAGGTCGAAGATAGAGGATGCTACGACCACCGCGGTTTCACCTAAAGCTTCCTTTACGAGCTCTGATGTTACGTCTTTTCCTTGTCTTTTCAAAGCGGTGCATCGGTTGAGCATATCTTCTCCTTCAGTGATGAAAGATCTAATGTGGCTCTGAAGATATTGCGACATAGTTATGTCACATCATCGATCTATTCAGCTTTGGAGTCTTCTTTGATTGTGGAGAAGGTCTTCCTTTTGGGATCGCAGAACTTCCCTAAACCATCTTCTTCGAGGAGTTCAAGGTGAAGCTTTGCCGTTCTTGGATCTACCCCTGCCTTCTCAGCGATGGACTCGATGTTGATGCACATGTATTGGGTCTCTTTACTCAGCTCTCTTATGGCATCCTTCACTTTCCTATGAATCTCCCTGGATGACAATTGATACCTACATCCTTGGAGTAGATGCTCTAGTATAAACGTGTCTTCAGACTGATTGCAATTTTTCACATCCAAGACGAACTTGTCTGATATCCTGCGTCTGAGATTAACTAGAGATAAGAATAAAAATGGGTTTTAGGAATGAACGCTGTAGGCGTTGAAGATGAGAAGGAGTTTTCAGGCAATGTGTTTAATGGTAGTGCCTCTAAATCAATACTGCTAAGTTCCTCATTTAGGTTTTCTTAAACTCTGGGTAAATTTCGTCTATTCTTTCAAGTCCTTTCTCAATTAAGTCTATCATCACTTTAATATGCATGTAGGGATTAATTCTACAAATCGGCGAGTAGTTATGTGCAAGCTCGCGCGCAACGACAGCAAACCATCGATATCGTGTGTCTTCTCTTACAACATTAAAAAATAATTGACCGTCTTCGTTATAACCGTCTGTCGCTTTCTTAGCAACGCAAATCTTAATCGTTTTCGAATTCCCGCCCATTGTTTCCACAATTCTAGCTATTAATTTTCTAAATTCCTTAATCTTTAAAATATCCGGAATCTCATTTTCTATTTCTTGTTCCACAAATATTTCTTCATCTTCTACAATCCTACGTTCCCAGTTCTTTGGCGATAATATTGTTGGTACTAATGTATGTCTAACAGCTCCTTGTGTTCTTACTGCTGAAATATCTTTCGCAGGTTTAAATATTCTTCTTGCATCAATGCGATGGCCTTCTGTTTCTTCTTTAAGTACTTTAGTGGTTTCTTCTACTATTTCATCAAGAGTTGGTGGGATATCTATTATAACCTTTGGTGGCAATTCTGACATGAGAGCTTTCTTAACATGTTCTATTTTTTCTGAAGAAATAGTTGGTACTTCAATTTGCTTTGGCACAACTGGCTTTATAATAGGTAGTGTCGTTGGTAGTTCAAACTCTTCTCTCTTCTCTATCGTTGGAGTAACTTCAACTTTGACTTCTGGAATTACAGAACCCCTCTCAATTGGTTTTTCTTCTAAAGTGACAAGGGGTACGCCTAATTGTTCCATAATAGAATCTGCATTATACGGATTCTGAATGATAAGAGCAATTTTTGTTGAAAGATTTGTCCATTCTCCATCACGTATTTTTCTAAGAATAAAAGCGATTTCCCTTGCCGCTGAGGCAAGAATTTCTTCTAACTTGCCCGATATAACCAACATGTTTCTTCCTTCTAAATATGCCGCATAATCTTCAACTTTCTTTGACTTAGCATCTATAGTATAAGTTATTTCTACCTTGGGCGAAGCTCTGATAGTTAATTGATATAGTCTTTCTTTCCATCCAATAGTATAAATTTCCTTTCCGGAGATTTTCCACGCATACTCTAATCTTTCAAATAGGTGCAATACTTTGTGTATCCTCTCTTCTAAATCTTTAGTATCATCGGTAATGGAGAAGGGTTCCTGCACTGATGGTTCTATGCGTACACATTGAGAAAGCTTTCTCACACCGAGCTTCTCAAGAAAGAGAATACCATCCCTTGTGACCTTTGCTATGTTAATGTCTTCTTTAAACAGTTCTCTAAGTTTATCATTATCAGGTATGAATGTTTCAAAAGGTCTTAGGATGACTCCCTTTTCAGTTAACACGATCTTTGAAATGTTTAATTTTTCACGGAGAGATCGATTAATATCGTAGAACTGCGGGCCAAGTCTTTCGTATATTTGTAAGATTACTTTTGGGGTTACCTGATATCCCTTCTCCGATGGTTCCATGAGAAATCGAGCGTAGTCATCAGGGTGAGGAGTTTCTTTGACCCCGACATAGGTGAAGAACATTCTGCAATCACTTGGATACTCTGTTATGTATCCTCTATATTCTCCAAAAATCTCCGACCAATCAGTTAGGAAGACATTCTCAGGTTTCATGAATATTTTCCTCTGTGACAAGAAGATTATTTCTTTGGTCTTCAGCTCTATCATGTTATCGTAACTAAGACGATAATAGCTCTTGGCGAGGTACAAATAGAGTTTTTCGTAGATATCTTTATTTAATTCAATCTTTTCATCAGCAAGTTTTAAGAGGAATTTGGCTACATCATCTGGTTTAGGCTCCTTAAGAATTCCAAGATAATCTTCAAAATTCTCGCACCTTTCTTTGAAAGTTAAATATGGCACCTCAGAACCGACATGTTGCTTCATAGTTGGCAAGTCGATGTATGTCTCATTAGGTTTCTTGAAGCCTTTAGTAGTAGGTATCCAAGCTCTATCCTTAAGAACTGAAATCTGTGAATCGAACTGATAATGCGATTTAAACCTTTTATCTAGGGCTTTAAAAATAAGTTCTATTATATGAATCATTCTTGGTTCGAATCCTTTCCCAATCAAATCGTCTACTACCTTTATTACATCTTTTATGCGAGGCTTGTCTTCCACACCAAGCTTCTTAAAGAAATCTTCCCAATCAAGGTCTTTCCAATATTCAGCTTCATATTCCTCTGATACGTAGATCACTGATTCTCCAAATATTTTTTCTATCTCCTCAGTTCGTAAATAAAGGCCATCAGCCTTAACATATTCACCTTTATTTGACCTAATTAACTGAAACTTCTTCAGATTTTCAAGTGTCTCATTGTTAATCTTTAATCTGTTCTTTAAAATGTAAGCTAGACATTCTCTCTTCTTATCTTCATCTAAATTAATGAAGGCTGGAAGTATGTACTTGTTGATGGAATCGTTCACATCTGGTTCTTTTACATCAAGCATTTCTTTAAGGAACTTTAATGCATTAGAATTTGCTACTATGTCTGAGTGAACAAAAGCGCTCTCGCTGAGTAATATTGTTTCTTTCTTTGCTTCTAAAGGTAAGAAAATATCTTCAGCAACTTTCAACTCACCCGTCTGAGACAAAATTATTGGCAATTTCTTTAGCTCTTCTTTCTTTTTAACCATGCCCTCTCTTTCCTTGTATAAGTATTCAAAAACTTTAGCAAACCATTTACTTTCTTTTTGCGCTAGTCTTTCCTCATTCTTCAAGTAAGTGATTAAGTTGTCAACTTCAAGACGCTTTACTCCTATCTTCCTTAAAAAGTTCAGAGCGTTAAACCCCAAGTCACGGCAAACGTAATCATACTCTTCTCCAAGCATTTCTGCTAGGCTTTCATCTGCAAAGAAAGCTTGTGCGGGGCTAACAAATTTTTTTGTAGTTGTTAATACGACATTTCCTGACCTTAGGAAATCGTATAACCTGTTATATACATTCCTGAAGAGTCCATTAACTTGTTCTTCATCTGTAAGTAGAAGCTCATATAATCCATTGCAAAACTTTTTAGTCGGAATTGCTGGGTAAGAAGCCATTTTAATAAGTACGTCTACACTTTCAACTACTAACCCAGCAATTTTATCTATTAATCGTCTGTTCCACTCCCATGCGTCGCCATCTTGTCTGATGTTGTTTCTAGGTGCATCTGTGTAGAATTTTGCGTTAATATTGTAGCCAAAGCCTGTGAATATTTTAGTTGGTAGAGTAGCGTATATCTTTCCTTCGCATTTAGTCAGCGAGCCATCCTCATTCATCTTTAAAGCTATCGCGACCGAAGCGTCGTGTGGTGGAGATTTCTTAAGGCTGAGACCTTGTCCAAGTTCTGGACCGTTTAAAGGTTTCTTAAAGAGCAGCCATTTCTCAGTTTCCTGTTCATTATTTTCACTCTTCTCAAGTCGAACCTCTACAAACATTACTCCGCTAGGAAGAACATTGACAGGGTTAACAATCTTGTTGATACTTTGAATTCTGTTCTTCACGTTGTTAACGACAGATATCTTTTTTAGGTTCTTAAGAAATAGAAGCATTTCTTGAACATGAGGAAAGAGATTCCCGTGTATTTGCAACAAATCGCTTTCGCTAAACTTCTTAAAGGGAAGTTGAAAAATGGAGCCTTCTTGACAGTAATCTATTTTTGTTATCTTGTAGGTTTGCCAGCTCGGAAAATGAATTCTTCTATATCCGGATAATATCGTTGGAGAATCTGTCACCTTGTAAACAGACCTGAAGCCAATGCCGAACATTCCGATTAAATCTGGATTTTTCTTACCTTCTCCGAGGCTTGTTATTCTCTTTACGTCTTCATCATCAAAAATGTGGCCATCATTGCGAACGATTATACCATTATCATTTATGGTGAACTCTATTTCTGACACGGGTTCAGCATCTTCAGCGTTCTGTACCAATTCTCTACCAAAAATTGTGACTTCAGGATAGAAGTGAAGCCCGAATAATTCCATCATTATTTCGGGTTTAATTGATACGATTCCTTCTTGTTCGAAACTCTCTTCAACCATTTTCAACTGTCCTCTTTCTTGAGTTCTTTCAATTACCAGGACTACTTATCTCGGACCGTTTTGTTTGCTCAATGGTAGAGAGGGCAAGTATTGTAGCACTAAGTGAGCTTTCTGACCCCTTGTTCGGAGGCCATCCTCCATCCTTGTTTCGAAGAGTTGAAAGGTGTTGCACAGCACGTTTGTATAATGGTTCGTCTCTAGTTTTTCTTATCATCGATAAAGAAACAAGTACCGTACTTAACGAGATAACGTCTAACGTGTACTTGGATTCATCATGTTGCTCGAAATAACAAACGAACCGCTTAGCAATACTCCTCATAAATCCCTCATCAAGAATTGATGACTCCCCCAATAGGGTAAATATTGTATGGTCTAGGTCGCCCGGCTTAGCATGGCTAATCCATTCTTTAATCCATGGTACAGATTGCGCTATACGGTCGGGATACTTTTGTGAGAGACTGATACCTATAGCAGCGATAGCAGTGCAATATCCTTTTGTGCCGTTTGAAACCCAAGAACCATCAGAGTTCTGTTCGTTAGCTAGGAACGTTGCGCCCTTCTCTACCACTGAGCTGAATTCCTTCTCTAGACTACTTTTTATAAGGAATATGAGACTACTTGCTGTAGGCGCAACTTGACTCTTCTCACCTACTCGATATCCCCAACCACCATCTTCATTTTGGTTCCTTGTAAGATACTGGCCAAAGTGTCGAATAATAGGTTGTAATCCAACCTTATCATGAGCCAGTAGTACATGCGATTTATCGAAGGGTAGTTTTTCTTGACCGGCTTCAATCAGACTTCCTTCTTCATTGACACATCTTAAGATAAATTTCTTGGCTTCAGTGCTCAGAGAAAGCTCGAATAACTCCTCAGATGCCCTTACATCTCCCTTAGAGCTCCTCCACAGTCTCTCTAACTCTGAAAGGAGTGCCTTATCCTTAGCCCGTATTCGCAGTTGGCCTTTGGAGAAATCAGCTGTTATCGTGAATAGAGAAGGATAAGTTGCAGACATGTAGTCTAGCCATTCGTAACCTCCTGATTTAATTATAAGATTGCGTACAGTGACTTTATCACTTGATAAAGCAAACCCGTCCTCCCCAACTTTCATGTGGGTCGAAACATCATCACCCCATTTCTCCATTATGCTAACATAGAAGTCAAGGCATTTTTCGAAGTCCAAGATACTAAGGCTGTCGGTTAGGATTTCAGGGAACCTAGTCGAAGGTTTGAATTCCATGTCTCGCTCTTCCACCTGTCTAGGCGCCTCCAATCTTTACATCCATGCCCTCCAGCTCCTCATAGAGCGTATCTTGGTTCTCATCGTACCATTGCTGCACTGCTTGGAGTTCTAAGCCGGAAAATCTAACAGTGTACTGCTTATCAACAATAGACGCGGCGTTGTCACGAAGAAGATCCCTTATTCGATTAGCTACGTCTCGCCCGTGGGATGGGAGCTCGGACTTATCCAAAGTGATTTCAAGCGTTAGCCTACCATTCCTATTTGAGAAGTATGCCCCATAGATGCCTCTATGACCATTCAAATGTGAAAGCTTCTGCATTCTTTCGCGTGGCGGCAAATTGTTTATGAGCTTTAAAGTATCATCCTGACTGTCGCCACGTGTGTTATGACGAATTCTTTTTTTTCCTAAGTCAAGAGCATCAGCTACCCTTAGGATTGAGGCCAAATAGGCTTCCCGCTTGCTTATCATACCTCTCCTTGCCAGTTCAGCAAGATCGTCAGTTCCAAACATTCTTCGCGTGACTCCATCTGCGTGAAGTAGAGTGAGGAGTGCAATCACACGTCGCTGGGCGTCTGTCAAAGGCAACCCAGTATTATTGCGAATGTACTCCGCACTTACCTGCGGGTGGTTTTCGTCTGCACCGAAAGCTCTTCCTATATCGTGCGTATGAGCTGCTACTTTTAGTATGAATTTCTCCTCAGGTGTCAGAGGACGATCTAGATAGCTCCCAGCGAGGCTGATGTCTTCAAGAACGTCTTCGACTGTCTCCATATGCTGGGCAACTCTTTTGCCATGTTCGGCTCCGTGGTCATTGATGCATGGATCTGCCTTGTCCTTGCTCGTATTAATGGCTTGAACCACTTCCCTCTCGACGGCTCTGAGCTTTTGGTTTAGATCCTCTTGGGTGGCTATCTCTTGCCTTTGTACTGTAAGCAACTGACGTATTCTTTCAAAAAGATCCGGTTTAGATGGGGCGCCTGTAGCTCCAGCCCCGGTCGGACGAAATGGCTGTCCTCCTCCTCCGCCCGTTATCGATTCACCTCCGGTCCATGATTAGGTAAGCCGATCAACCCTTTTTCCAAGAAGAGCTTCCAGTTTGGTGCAAACTTCCCCACAGTACTCAAATGCGAGTTCATATCCCTTACCATCTCTTATAGCCTTTCTGATTTTAGTCATAACTTCAAACACAATATTAAGGTTATGTGTCAATCTGTTATAGGGGTCACTGGCAATCACCTGATGCAAAGATTTGTCAGGGAATTGTTTGCATGTCGCGCAAGTGCATAGTTCATCTTCTTTTAGATCTGTCAGGGGCGTCCATTGTGGTTGGAACGGAGTAGCTACTCTGTCAATCCAGTTAGTTGAGTCGAATAGGTCTACACCAAGCAATGAGTATATAGGCCATAAGGTAATATCACCAGCTGCCAACAGGTGCAAGGCCAACTCGCTTGACCGTTTCACAATGGTCTCTCTCAGCCTTAAGAGGGCGGCTAGCCGCATCACAAGAGGTTGGCCCAAGGGTTCTCTTGAGGAAACTCCAATTATGTCGATTTCATCTATTTGAGCAAGCTTACCTGCACATTCAACCAAGGATTCTTCATCATATCCGTGAGCTATGGCCATGAGTGAGACTGCCCCTGTATGCCAGTTAGCTATCTGCCGAGCGGAGTCTATCGTCTTTTCGATCCTTTTTTGATTATCGGCTGATGATAAAGCACTATTTGTAGGGTAGTCGAGGATGACAAAGACGTCTCCCTTCAACATTCTCTGAACTGCATAGACATCGAGAGGGTCATACCATTCCATAGCTTCAAAATGTTGCAACTCGTATGCACCACTGTCCAGAAAAATAACAGTGCCATTAGCCAGACCTAGGGCCTTGCGCATCGATTGGCCTGAATTAAAACAATCTTTGGCATATTTATGAAATATCCCCGAACTTTGCACAAGATCGTAGACAGAGACCATCAAAGAAGGAACTTGTGTGCTTCGGAGCGAGTCTATGATTTTCTCTACAATCATAGGCTCGCTATGGGGGGTTGTGGCACTTGATATGGACGGGACGAAGGCCGGTGTCCGCAACGGCCTACCCCTAAGAAGAATCGTCCTTAGCAAGATTGCGCGTACCTCGTTGGATCACTTATTCCAGCCAGTTTGAAGGCATTCTTTCGATTCTGGCAAGCAAGACACTTTCCACAGTGCTCTGGTAACCCTAAATAACAGGAATACGTCAGTTCGTACGGGACGCCCTTTGAGGCACCATAGCGAATTACTTCTGCTTTGTCTATGCTTGCGTATGGAGCATACACTTTGACAGGTTGGCCAAAAGATTCGGTTAACGCTCTCGTAGCGCTATGGATAAATATTGGGGAACAATCGGGGAAAGGAACATTTGATCCACTTACAGCTCCGAAGGCTATTGCTGAGCAGTTTAATGTCTGCGCGTAAACAGCTGCTAAAGTCAGAAGCATCAAATTCCTGTGAGGGAAGAACGGGTCTGAGGAGTCAGCGGCTGTAAGTTGGTTCCGGCTGAGACGACCTATCATCTTAACCTCCAAGACCATGGGAGCTCGAGCATCTAGTTGGTCGCACACAATCTTTGCTGATTTTAGCTCCTGCGCGCATGAGAGTTGGCCGTAGTTAACGAATAAAGGATACACATCGAAACCCCCACCCATACACATATAAAGTAGGGTGCTTGAATCTGTTCCACCGGATACCAGCGCCACAATTCTAGGTCTTTTCGAGTTCATCTAAAGTCACTATCTGAATGAATATCGTAGTCTGACTGCCATATATTTTGTAGCCTAGACTTTAAGCTGGAGCCCATGCCATAGGGTAATATAGAAGTGATGAAACTATTGTAGCAACTTCAAATCGAGTCATCAACTGTCCTGCTGCACACCTAAGCATGAAGGGACATCGATTACAGTTATTAATGTATCTTTGGCACCAGTTGGGAAAATAGGGTTCGGCATCGGCTGAAACCAGTTGCAGATTCAAAGCATTCCTAAAAACATGCCTGTCGACGCAGGCTGCGGCTAGATCCCCATGGGTTGCCTGTACCAAGAACATAGCTACTTTAGGGCCGACTCCGTAAATCCCGAGTAAGGCTTTTCTGGCATCCGCCACCTCCATCTTTAGAAGCTCTTTGGACCCGTGGAACTTGTCTGTTAAATCTTGAAAGGCCCTGACTAGAACTCTTGAATGGTATCCAAGTCTTCTAACTTCTGGACATCGAGATTTGATTAACTCCTCGATCTCACTAGGTTCATAGTTAGCAACTCTCTCAATTTTGTTCCGGAAAAGGTTTCGTAGCACCCGCACCCAACGCGAATTTACCTCCCAAGAGACCTGCGGAGATAGAACTGCTGCAGCCAACAGTACGCTAAAGTACCTTTGCTCCGATACCCAAGGCATTCGCATTGGATAGAGTTCATATAACATCCTTAACATGTCAGGCAATTGTTTGATCATGTGATTAGGTTCGAACCAAAGTCCCAGTTGCTTCTTCATTCCGTTGCCTGTGCCTTGCCTTAGGATTCTAACAGGTCCTCCTCGCATACCTTGTTTAACTTCTAATCCTGAAACAATGTTTACCCATCTTCGATGGGATTGATCTATGGGATGCCACAAGAACCAAGTTATCTTTCCGTACGCTATTGCATAAGGCAAGTCATAGAGATGGTCAACAATTAGCTCTTTCGTTGCCTTTCCAGTCAAACCCTTTATCTGGTCCCTAGTTAGACAAAGACGCCAATATTTATATTTCCTTAGCATGTGTAAAATCTCCAATGCAATCAATTAAGCAGGTTTTCAGGAAAGTAGCCAAAATGCTCGTTGCGCTCAGATCACTCGTGAGTCTGGTTTCAATATCTATTCTTCTAATCCTTTGGTTCCGAGATCAGCTCCCACTTATTTTCCTCTTGCTAGAAACAGCTATCCTCCTATTAACTCTGCTAGGTTTAATAGGTTTCAACATATGGCTTACAGAAAAGCTGAAGGGTATTGCTGGTGCACAGCTTATTCAACCTCTGAAAGTCTTGAGACCTGAAGACTTTAGGGGAATCGAATTTAGGTCTGTTATTCAGAACCTACAAGATTGTATTGTCGTCGTAGGATCGACAAGATCGCACGGACCCTACAGTAGAAGTGCGGTCAAAGAGGACTGGGATTCCGCGAAGAGGCTTTGTGATAAATACGGTCTAACAAATCTAAAAGCTGATACTGAGGTTAGTGAGGAAGAACGACAAACACGAAATCTTATACTAATAGGAGGCCCGCTTGTTAACGAATTAACTTATCAAGCAAATCATGAGCTTCCCATACAATTAGCCCAGATCTCTCAGCCCGGGATAACCGACAAGGTAATCTGTTCAATGATTTCAGGCAAACGTTATGTGGGAAGGGAATTTGGCATAGTGGAGGCGATACCAAGCATCTACAACCAGCACAAGATAATGATTGTTGCCTTCGGGTTGAATAGGGAGGGAACAGCTGCAGCTGTTCAGGCTCTTATTGATCATTTAGATAATCTTAGCCAAGGTAACAAGTTTAACAGCAAATACCCTGCAAGGATAGTGCGCGTTGAAGTATTCAAAGGGGAGTGGAGGATTCAGAAGTTTGTCGAATAGGGTGAGGTAATTTGTGTAACAGACAGCAGAGTGTTGTAGTGTCCGCCATAATAATGAATCAAGGCAAAGTGTTGCTCCTTAAACGTCACCCCAAGGAAAAGGACGCCGCTGGGAGATGGGAGATTCCTTCAGGGAAAGTAAGATTCGGGGAAGGGCCTCAAGAGGCTGTGGTTAGGGAAATCCGAGAGGAAACAGGTCTTGATGCAAAGCCTGAGGGACCATTCTACGCTACACATTATATGACGAAATCTAGGAAAATGGAGCGACACACCATCGAGATCTCGTATATTATTAATCTAAGAGAAAGGAGAACCATTAAGCTTAGCCCTAGGGAACATACAGACTACGCTTGGGTAACTCCAAACGAGCTAGGAGAATACCCTCTTGCGCCTTCTACTCAGGGAGTGGTGCGTGAGTCCCTCCGGGTCTATCAAAGTAGCTTCAACGTAGAATAGGAAGGTTGGGCGAACCCCATCCCAGTTTAGTAGAGTCGAAAAGTGAGGATTTGTATCGACGCAGAACATCTCCAACATCGCTAGGTCTGGCTGAAACAATCTTCAATGATTAGATAATTAGTATAATTAGGTACATATATCATATGCTACTTTTCAGCTTATAGATGTGGATGCAAAAAACAGGATCGTAGCCTAAGTCTCCCGGAGCTTTGAGCAACTGCATCGATAAGGGTTATCAAGCCTTCTTACTCTAGAATCGTTAAAAAACTAGATTGAATAAAAATATAGTTTACTATAAAGATATTCGATTGCGTGTCATGAACATACTATCGTCCCAAACCAAGAGCGAATGGGCAGTGAATCTTGGCAATCTCAATCTTGTCCCCTTTCATCTTGAACCATGATGTTATTTTCAGGCTGTAAGGGAACACGCATCCTTTTAAGGATCCTTTAGGAAGATGCTTCCATTCACGTTTCTTTGCGTCTTTATCAATTGCGACAACCATTCCCAAGTGTTTCACTACTATGGAATCTTTATCAGTTTTACTTAGCATTGCACTGGATATTTTGTCTACAGAGACCTCTGGATGGGAGTGGAAGTCTCCAACAACTTCCAGATGCGTGACCTCCTGCAAAAAATGATTCGTTCTTTGGCTTCGTTTTAGATGCGCTTCAACTTTATGACGAGCTCTCTTAGCAGTCTGATAAGCTACTGCATATTGGATCAAAATCTTTGCAGCTGTTCTTAGCCCAATAAGAACTCCAAGTGTTTCTTGAGGATAAGCCTCTACAGCTGCGGTAACCATAGAAATAAAAGCGTTCTCGCTTAAGAATGTCTCCAAGCGTCACACCAACTTCCTAAAAACAGGATATTTAGATTAAGAAATAAGTTTTCCACTACCAAGGATTTTTAGGCATTCTTCGGCATGCATTATTATTTGGGTTAATCCTTTAGATGTTATCTAGTAGAAAGAAACCAGATCTGACACAATTGGTTACTGGAAAATTAAAGACGCATTGGAAATCGAGGTTATCTCTCCCTTCGTTGGACTTCCGTGTGTAACGCCAAGCGCAACGTAAGGATAACGGTAGGTCGTCCCACCCTCGCACCATATCCAGAGGTCGAGAATTAGGACTCGCACCTAACTAGGTGTGAAGACCGGCGGGCCCGTCATATCTAAATCTTAACTTGCCTTCTTTACTGCATAAGCAGAAATATCTTTTAATCCCTACCAATCTTATGTGAGTTTTTATAAGCGAAATTCACCGAAACTTATACTGTTATAACCCATAAATATTAGAATAAGTTGGCATTGAGAGAATACATCTTAAATAATGAATTTTAAAGAGTGTGATTGAAGATGGTGAAGGTAACAATTAAGCCCTATGATGAATTGATAATACATGAGGTGATGGAATATAAAGCTGAAGATTTAATCAAACTTCATGGTTTAGGGCAACAGGCAGGAGCACTAGCACCACCTCTTAATTGGGCTGATGGAGTACTTTTCAGTTTTCATGGCATGCCACATATAGCTCCCATTGTAAGAGAGATGTTAGAAGGAAGGTTACATTGGATAAACGTTACTTTCGCCATCTTTCCAGTTTATCAAAATTTGATCATAATAAAGGAGACTAATGTAAAAGTTCCAATCATAGATGTGAGCGATAATAAAATATTCAAAGAAGTAGCCAAAACGCTTAAACAGTTAGCAAAAGAGTCACATAATAGTTAATGTAGCAAAAAGTTATTTCTATGTTGATGAAAAAGTTTAAATAAAAGAAAAAACGCTGTGTTATATTAGTGCTTTTTGTGCCATTGTTTGGTATAGATAACATGCTCTTTAAATTAGGTGATTTTAATGGAAAAAAGTTCTGAAGAGGAATTACGTGTGAAAATTACTGAGCACATATTTGTGCCTAAGCATGAGGTATTAACTCCTGAAGAAGTGAAAGAAGTCCTAAAAAGGTACAATGCTAAGCCAGAGCAATTTCCCTATATTTTGAGTACAGACCCAGTCGTTAAGGAGATAGGAGCAAAACCAGGGGATTTGATAAAGATTATAAGGAAGAGTGAAACGGCAGGAGAGGCAGTATATTTTCGTTATGTTGTGGAGGGATGATTATGAAAGCTAATGAATACAATTCTTGGTTTGTCATTCAGAACATACTAGAAAGAGAAGGCATTGCTCGTCAGCACTTAAACTCTTATAACGAATTCATTTCGAAAGGCATAGAGAGCATAATCAATGAAGGTAGCGAGGTAGAGATTGAAGCAACAGGAGGTCCTTATAAGGTAAGGTTCGGTAGAGTCTCTATAAGACAACCTAGGGTTGTGGAGATAGATGGTTCCATTAGTAATATCCTGCCCATGGAGGCTAGGTTACGTAACCTTACCTATGCTTCGCCTATATACTTAGAGATGAGCATAATAGAAGGCGATTCTATCAGAGAATCTCAAAGTCATTATATTGGGGATCTTCCAGTCATGGTCAAGTCTGATCTATGCCCCCTTCACAAAATGAATAGGGAGGAATTAATCCAGGCTGGCGAAGACCCAGAAGATCCAGGAGGTTACTTTATCATCAACGGTTCTGAGAGAGTTATAGTGGGACTTGAGGATCTATCCCCCAATAAAATATTAGTAGACTATGAGAAGAGTGGGGGAGTTTCTTTATACAAGGCTAAGGTTTATTCATCCATAGTCGGTTATAGAGCAAAGCTCGAGTTAACATTAAAGCATGATGGTGCCCTTTACATAAAGGTTCCAACATCTCCTGTCGACCTTCCTTTTATAATAATAATGAGGGCATTAGGGATTCAGTCTGATAAAGAGATAGCTGAAACTGTGTCACTTAAAAAAGAAGTTCAGGATCTTCTAGAGGTATCTTTCGATAAGGCAAGTGACGTGATGAAGCCCCAGGAGGCTTTGACATACATAGGCAATAGAATTGCACATGGAATGCTCGAAGAATTCAGGATAAGAAGAGCTGAATCATTGCTAGATTGGGGGCTTCTGCCACATTTGGGTAGATCGCCTGAAGAGAGAATGAACAAAGCTGTATTTCTTGGAGAGGCTGCATGTAAGCTTCTTGAGCTAAAGCTTGGTTTGCTAGAAACAGATGATAAGGATCACTATGGCAATAAAGTCATAAAGTTTGCTGGGCAGATGATAGCTGATTTATTCAGAACAGCTTTTCGAAACATGATAAGAGATATGAAGTATCAGCTTGAGAGGATGGGTCAGAGAAGAGGTATAGGTGCAGTTGGGGCTGCTATAAGGCCTGGTATAATCACGGATAAATTGAGTAATGCCATAGCAACAGGCAATTGGGGTAGAGGTAAAGTAGGAGTCACACAACTTCTTGATAGGACAAACTACATCTCAACCTTAAGCCATTTAAGACGCATCCAATCTCCATTGAGTAGGAGCCAGCCCAACTACGAGGCTAGAGACCTTCATGGTACACACTTTGGGAGAATTTGTCCTAACGAGACTCCAGAGGGGTCTAACTGTGGTCTTGTCAAGAACATTGCCCTCTCAGCTGTGATCTCTGTCAGTGTACCAGAGGCTGAAATAGTAGACAAATTGTTAGAGTTAGGGGCTAAGCTTGTCTCAGAAGCTAATGAGGAAATTAAGAGAAATGGTTGCAAAGTCTTCATAGAAGGTCGTTTTGTAGGCTATGTAGAGAATGGTGAATACTTTGTGACAGCCTTCAGGAAGTTACGCAAACAAGGGCTGATAAACTCTAACGTGAGTATCTACCTCTACAAACCGAAAGATGCAAGGGGAACTAATAGAGTTTACATATCTACGAGTTCTGGGCGAGTTATGAGACCTCTTATCATAGTAAAAGACGGGAAGCCACTCTTGACCAATGAGATGATAACACAAATCTCAAAAGGGGAGCTGAGTTGGCGTGATTTGTTAAAGGGAGGAATTATAGAGTTAATAGATGCGAATGAAGAGGAGAATTGCTTTGTAGCTATGGATTTAAACTCTCTAACAAAGAGGCATACTCATCTTGAGCCTTCGACATCTGCCATTTTTGGAGTCACGGCTTCTGTAATCCCATACCCTGAGCATAATCAGTCACCACGCAATACGTATGAAGCTGCTATGGCCAAACAATCTTTAGGATTTCCAATACCCACTTTCTCTTTTTCAACTTATGTGAGAGGGCATATGCTAGTTTATCCTCAAAGACCCTTAGTCAAGACATGCTCATCATCCTTGTTAAAATTAGATGGGAGGCCCACAGGGCAGAACTGCATAGTAGCCGTACTATCCTTTGAAGGTTATAATATAGAAGATGCAATAGTTATGAACAAGTCTTCTGTAGATAGGGGGCTTGCCCGCTCATTCTTCTACAGGCTTTACGAGGCAGAAGCCAAGCAGTATTTAGGTGGCATGAAGGATGAATTTAAAGTACCTTCACCAGAAGATAATGTAAGAGGATATCGTGGTGAAAAATACTACCGTCTTTTGGAGCCTGATGGCGTGGTTATGCATGAAGCTAATGTATATGGTGGAGATGTAATCATAGGTAGGACAAGCCCGCCTAGGTTCATGGAAGAGTACAGAGAATTTGAGATCAAGGGCCCATACAGGAGGGATACATCAGTGGCAATAAGGCCATCAGAGTCTGGAGTTGTAGACGACGTATTCCTTACTGAGAGTGAGGATGGTGGCAAGATGTTCAAGGTAAGAGTTAGAGACATGAGAATTCCTGAAATAGGAGATAAATTTGCCTCTAGGCATGGGCAGAAGGGTGTAGTAGGTCTTTTAGTGAATCAAGAGGATATGCCCTATACAGAGGATGGCATCGTTCCAGATATCATAATAAATCCCCATGCCTTCCCATCAAGAATGACCGTTGGTCAGTTCGTAGAATCTATAGCAGGAAAGGCGGCATCAATAAGAGGCACCCATACGGATGCTACAGCATTTTCTGGTGAGAAGGTAGAAGAGCTAGGGGAGATTCTGGCTAAAGCAGGCTTTCATCCTTTAGGAAGAGAGGTAATGTATGATGGAAAGACTGGTAAAAAGTATAAGACGGATGCATTCATAGGAGTGGTGTATTATCAAAAGCTTCACCATATGGTGGCTGATAAGATTCATGCTAGGGCAAGAGGGCAAGTTCAGATGCTTACAAAACAACCTACTGAAGGAAGGGCAAGGGGCGGCGGGTTAAGGTTTGGCGAGATGGAAAGAGATTGCTTGATTGCCTATGGGGCATCTATGGTGCTAAAAGATAGATTGCTAGACGAGGCTGACAGAACTGAGGTTCATGTTTGTGAGAAATGTGGCTTGATAGCACACTATGATGCAAGGCAGAGAAAGTACGTGTGTAAGATTTGTGGCGATTCAGCAGAGATATCGACAGTCGTTGCAGCTTATGCATTTAAGTTATTATTACAAGAGATAATGAGCCTGAACATAGCTCCTAGGTTGATAATAAAAGATAAAATGTAAGGAGGTTAGATAATGTCTCTAGAAGAATCTATCAAGACTATAGGTTCCATAAAATTTGCAGTCTTCTCCCCAAGTGAGATTAGAAGATATTCTGTTACTGAGATAACAGCCCCTGAAACCTACGATGAGGATGGGATGCCAGTTCAAGGCGGGCTCATGGATAGCAGGCTTGGAACTCTAGAGCCAGGGCAAAAATGCGCTACATGTGGGAATACTACAGCGAGATGCCCAGGGCACTTTGGTCATATAGAGTTGGCGGAACCTGTATTACATATAGCCTTTATCGATGTCATTCATAAACTGCTTCTCTCGACTTGCAGAGCCTGTGGCAGGCTTCTAATCTCTGAGGCTGAACTTGAAAATTATAGGAAAAGATTTGCTAATAAAAGCATCTCTACACAAAGATTTGAAGAAGAGAACATAAAGGAGATAATAGCTAAGGCTAAGAAGATCAAAATCTGTCCTCATTGTGGCAAGCAGCAATATGAGATAGAATTCACAAAACCAACTATTTTCCATGAAATTACAGAAGAGGGCGGAGCCATAAGATTGTTGCCTGTAGCCATAAGAGAGAGGCTTGAGAGGATTCCTAACAACGATCTTCAGCTTTTGGGCTATGATCCTAAATCTTCAAGACCTGAATGGTTCATCTTACAGGTCTTGCCAGTCCCTCCAGTCAGTGTTCGACCTTCTATTACACTTGAGTCAGGGATAAGGTCTGAAGATGATCTGACACATAAATTAGTTGACATACTAAGAGTGAACCAGAGGGTTAGAGAGAGCAAAGAATCAGGCACGCCCCCTTTGATCGTCCAAGACTTGGTGGACTTGCTACAATATCACGTAACTACTTATTTTGATAACGAAGTCTCTGGAATACCTCAGGCTCATCATAGATCGGGTCGCCCTTTGAAGACTATAAGTCAACGCCTTAAGGGAAAAGAGGGACGTTTTAGGGGTAGCCTATCAGGCAAGCGTGTTGACTTCTCCAGCAGGACTGTCATATCTCCAGATCCAAGCTTAGATATTTCTGAGGTTGGAGTGCCATTAGAAGTAGCAAAGAAACTAACCATCGCAGAAAAAGTCTCTCCTTGGAATATTGAATTCTTAAAGAATCTGATCACCAATGGTCCATTCCAGTACCCAGGGGCAAATTATATAATCAGACCTGATGGGGTGAAGATAAGGCTCGATTATGTTAGCGATAGAGCTACTTTAGCTAATACCCTTGCCCCAGGCTTCATTGTTGAGAGGCATTTGATGAATGGAGATATAGTGATATTCAATAGGCAACCATCATTGCATAGAATGTCCATAATGGCTCATTATGTGAGAGTATTACCTTATAGGACCTTTAGGCTACACCCTGCTGTATGTCCCCCCTATAATGCTGACTTTGATGGAGACGAAATGAACCTTCATGTGCCTCAAAGCGAGGAGGCGAGGTCGGAGGCCTTAACTTTGATGAGGGTTCAGCAACAGATACTATCCCCAAGGTATGGCGGACCTATTATAGGTGCCATAAGAGATTTCATCACTGCAGCTTACTTGCTAACAAAGCCAGAGACCCTCTTAACAAAAGAAGAGTTTGCTGATCTAGCCCTTTCAGGCGGGTATAGCGGGCCTCTGCCTAAACCTGAGATCAAGAAACCAGTCGAGCTTTTTACAGGCAGGCAACTATTCTCCTTGTTTTTGCCAAAAGATTTCAACTATATTATGACTTCAAAATGGGCTAAAAGTCTGAAGAAGGGCGAAGGCGTTAGAGATATAGTTATCAAGAATGGCATGTTGATTAGTGGGGTAATAGATAGGGCAGCTATTGGAGCTGAGGAATCCGATAGTGTTCTCCACAGGATAGCGAAGGACTATGGCATGGAAGTAACACGTAGTTTTCTAAATTCAATCCTCTCTGTCCTTAAGTCTTACATTGCGAGATACGGTTTCTCTTATAGGTATGATGAGCTTATCCTTAGTGAAGAAGCCAGAGAGACTATAAGTGAAGAGATAGACAAATCTTATGAAAAAATTAAAGAACTTATCGGTCAATTTGAACAGGGAACTCTTTCAACAGTTCGTGGTCTATCCCCAGAAGAAAACCTTGAATATCACATAGTAAACGAATTGGCAAGAGCCCGAGATCGTGCTGGGAGAATCGCTGATAAGGCCTTTCCTCTGGATAATAATGGTGTGATCATGGCAAGGATTGGTGCAAGAGGCTCAAGTCTAAACATAGGACAGATGACAGCTACTTTAGGACAACAATCTGTAAGAGGGAAGAGGATCGAAAAAGGCTACCAAAGCCGTGCTCTTTCTCACTTTCTGCCTCAAGATCGTACACCGGATGCGAAGGGCTTCGTTAAATCCAATTATAGGGATGGGTTGAATCCAGCAGAGTTCTTCTTCCATGCCATGGGAGGACGTGAAGGTTTGGTGGATACAGCTGTAAGAACCCAGCAGAGTGGCTATATGCAAAGGCGTCTTATAAATGCTCTTGAACATTTAAAAGTAGAATATGATCTAACTGTAAGAGATCCACATGGTAACATCATACAGTTCTTGTATAGTGAAGACGGCGTTGATCCAGCCAAGAGTGATCATGGAAAAGCTGTAAATGTAGAGCGCCTAGTCGAAATTGAAGCATTAGTCAATAGGAGTGAAGAACCAATAGGAGAAGAGCAAATAAAAAATATTTTAGAAAAATATGCAAAACAACTTAACCCTCGACTGATTCAAGACTTAAGGATTTCTCTACTTAAAATTCCCTTGAATATTTCAGGTATCAAGAACGTCTGCAAAAAGGTTGTAGAGCTATTAAACAAGGCTGCCATTGAGCCAGGAGAGGCTTGTGGGATAGTAGCTGCCCAGTCTTTAGGCGAGCCAGGCACACAGATGACTTTAAGGACTTTCCATTTTGCAGGTGTGAGAGAAAGGGATGTAACTTTAGGCTTACCTAGGCTTATTGAACTTATAGATGCAAGAAAGCAACCTAAAACACCTTCTATGGATATTTATCTTGACGATGAGCATAAGTCTACCAAAGAGAGTGCTCTTAAAGTAGCAATAGAGATCCTCTTTACAAAGGTTGCTGATCTACTGGACCGTAACAAGCCTTGGGAGATAGAATACAATGCCGTAAAGTTATTCTTAAACAAGGAGGCACTCCAAGAGAGGGGCTGTAGCCCTGAGCTTATAAGAAAAGTAGTGCAAGTAGGAAAACGTAAAGTAGAAGTGGATGAAGAAATTGGTGTCGTCTCTATTACAGTAGAGGGTGCTGATTTTTCAGCTTTATCTGCTTTAAGAAACAAGATAATGAACATGCGCGTAAAAGGAGTTCCAGGAATTGAACATGTTACATTAGTAAAGAAAGATGATGAATGGATGATACAAACTGTAGGATCTAACTTGGCAAAGGTCTTAAGGATGCTTGGAGTAGACCATAGACGTACAACCACCAACTCTATCTATGAGATAGAGACAACTTTGGGAATAGAAGCAACAAGGACAGCTCTTGTGAGGGAGATCATGGGCACATTAGAGGAACAAGGTCTTGAAGTGGATATTAGACATGTGCTACTTATAGCAGATCTCATGACTTCTAAAGGCTTCTCCCAACAAATAGGGAGGCATGGAATAGCTGGAAAAAAGGCCAGCATACTAGCTAGAGCTGCTTTTGAGATAACTGTTCCTACTCTGGTCGAGGCATCTGTAAAGGGAGAGGTTGAAGAGCTAAAAGGTGTGACAGAGAATGTGATTGTTGGTCTCCCTATACCTGTAGGTACAGGTATGGTCGATCTCTTCATGAGAAGTGGTGAAAGTGATTAGCGAAAAAGATCTTGAGAAGATTCTAAGAACAGTCATAAAAACAGGGAAATTCATCATCGGTGCAAAGGAAGTATCAAGATCCATAAAGGGGTCGAAGATGATCATTTATTCATCATCTTTACCCAAAGATTGGATCTCAGAAGTTGTAAACACATGCAAATCCTTATCTATACCATTCATAGAGTTTAAAGGGACCTCTGTGGACCTTGGTAGAATTTGTGGCAGACCTTTTCCTGTATCTTCCATAGCTATAAAGTCTCCTGGAGAAAGTGACCTTTCTTCTCTAACTGGAGGAGCATAAAGGATGAATCTATCTGGCGTTTAGATGGTGCATGAATAAGCTTAAATCTATCCATTAATACTCGAGTGATGTAGACCTTACTATATGGAGAGCTTAGCACGATGGAAAAAATCAAATTGACTTCTGAAGAATTGGGTTTGATATCCCTCTTTCAAAGCATAAGTGGTGCAACAGCTAAAGATTGCATCATAGACAACAGAATGAATAGAATCATCTTTGTCGTGAACAAAGGAGACATGGGCTTAGCAATAGGCAAAAAAGGGCAATCGATAAGAACATTAGAAAAACTCATAGGGAAGCCCGTTGAACTTGTAGAGTACTCTGATGATCCAAAGGAGTTCATAGGAAATGCCCTTAACACCAAATATATTTATGATGTTAGGCTTACAGAGAAGCTGGATGGTACAAAGATAGGCGTTATAGTTGTAGATCAAAGGCATAAAGGAGCAGCTGTTGGAAAAGGAGGAAAGAATGCTGAGAAGGTAAGATTGCTTGTCAAGAGGTACTTTCAGATAGATAAAATACACATAATTGCACAATAATAGATAGATCGAGAAAAATTTCGTATTAGAAATCAAGATATCATTTTACTATTTTGTTTAACTCGATATTACAAAATTTTAAGAATCATTTTTTCTTTTTATATCTTCTATATCTTGTAGGGAGTGGAGCTTTTGATAATGCTTCAGCTTCTTTTCTATGCTTACTTGTTAATATACCAAAGCTTTCAAGGTGCAACCTAGCTAATTTAATGGCATCAAAACTTTCAGAATCAACTCCAACTCGTAATATGAAATCTTTGCACCATCAACGAAAACTACATTTACACCAAGAATAAACAAGGTTTTTAATTCAAAGAGAGATGAAGTAAAAGAGATTGCTGATAAGATATGCCCCTTTGCTGATACAGATAAGATGAGGAGGCAATGTAAAAATTTCTATGATGTCTATAAAAAGCTATAAAGGGATTTTTATAAAAAACTCAACTATTCTATACCCACTCTCTTATCGCTTACCATTCTCGACTATCTTTCAGGTGATAAAATGTCCAAATTTTCTGATAAATGGCAAAAAGCACCAACCCCAACAGTTGGCGAGAAGGTCAAGGAAGCCATTAGACCTCCAGGTCCTCTAAAGCAAAGGCTAGAGGCAGCAGTAAGGCAGATTCAAGTTCAGATTTCTAGGCTCGACAACACTACCAACAGAATGAGAGAGAAGGATAGCGCTATATTCAACAAAGTAGTCACAGCCATTCAAAAGCATGATATGAGCCATGCATCAGTGTTTGCGAACGAACTCGCTGAGGTAAGAAAGATAAGCAAGATGGTCACTCAAGCCAAGGTAGCCCTTGAGCAGATAGTTTTACGCTTAAACACTGTCCAAGAGCTTGGCGATATAGTCGTTACACTTACTCCAGCAATGGCTGTAATAAGGAATGTGAGGGCAGGGCTTGTAACAGTATTGCCAGAAGCTGAGCATGAGATGGGAGAGATCAACGGCTTACTAAGTAGCATCCTCGTAGATGCAGGCATGTTAGGAGGCTACACAATAAGCTTCGAAGCAGCTAGTGAAGACGCTGAGAAAATACTTGCAGAAGCCTCAGCAGTAGCAGAGCAGAGGATGAAAGAGAAGTTACCAGAGTTACCAATAGGCGCGAAGATTCCTACTACTGAAAGCATAAGCTGAACAGAAAAGATCGAACATGACAGCCGTAGCTCTCGTAGGGCTTAAAGAGATACTGATATTTATAGAAACGGCTAGGGAGCTATGGTTGTCTCCATTTTTTCTTTTAAGATCTGCTATCAATTTTGTATACCATCAGTTAGAAGGTATTACGCTAAATCTATGAGGTGATTTTTTGAAATTTTTTGGATCGTTAAGAGATGATGGAATAAAGGAAAAGCTATCCTCAGCTATAAGAGAGATAGAGACTCATAGGACTAACCTTTTGAGTCTAAAGGATAAGTTAGAAGCCCGTTGCAAAGATTTTTTAGAGATAGTTAAAAAAGAATCTGAACTTAAAGAAGATGCCAAATTCTATGGGACAGAGTATTCAGAGCTGGAGAAAGTCGTTCAGATAGTTAATGCAAGTGAGTTAGTGCTCAGTCAACTCATATTAAGGCTAGAGACATTAAAAGATTTAGGAGATGCAGTATACCATTTGAGTTCTGCACTAAAGGCTATGAAGAAGATAGATAAATCTGTATCAGGGCTATTGCCCAGCATTGAGGGAGTTCTCGATGAATTCAACTCTACATTGAATGAGATTATCATCGAATTACAAATCACACTACCTTCAATTTATCTTAATCTAAAGAAGGAAGAAGGAGAAGAGTTCATCGAAGAAGCCATAAAATATGTTGAAAAGAAAGCTATGCAAAAAGAGATTCTAACGTCAAAGGATGAGTTGATTAAGACTAAAAGAGTGGCCTTGTTGGCAACTGGAGAAAGTATGGATGAGACAGAGCCTGAATTCATTATATCATCAAAAAGTTCTAAGCTCGATGAAGCTATGCTCAACTACATTTATGAACATAAAGACAACTTGAATTTGATAGAAGCCTCGACTTTACTGGATGTACCATTGGATGAAGTTAAGCAATCTATTTTAAGGCTCTTACATGAAGGGAAGGTTAGTTTTGGGAAGAAAGCTGAATAAGTGAAAGAAAATGAGCATGGTTGCTGCTAAAGAATTAGAGGATGCAGCTGGCAAATACGCTTCAGAAGCCATACGCCTAGACTCACAAGGCGCCCATGGCATGGCTATAGTTATGTATCAAAAGGCTATATCAGCTTTGATAAAACTAGCCCAGCTTTATCCTGAATACAAGTTGAATAAGCTTTACCTAGAAAGGGCTACAGCTTATCAAGAAAGGATAAAAGCCCTTCAGTCAGCCCATGGTCTTATTCAAGATGATTCTCAAGTAGAAGATTCAAGAAGGCGTGATGAGATTACCATAAGCTCTAGCCAAGCACCTAAGATGGTAGAGTCTTTGAAGGCATCTTATGATGATTTAGTTTTAAGAGAGAAGCCTAACGTAAAGTGGGATGAAGTGGTAGGTTTAGACGATGCGAAAAGAGTTTTAAAAGAGTCGATAATATTCCCAGCCCAAAGACCAGACCTTTTTCCTTTAGGTTGGCCCAGAGGGATACTGCTCTATGGCCCCCCTGGTTGTGGCAAGACTATGCTGGCAGCGGCTACAGCCTCAGAAATAGATAGTGATTTCATAACAGTTGATGCAGCCACTATAATGTCAAAATGGTTAGGAGAAGCAGAGAAGAATGTAGCAAGGCTCTTTAACTCAGCTAGGAAGATGCTCGAGAAAGATAGGTCTGTCATAATATTCATAGATGAATTGGATTCTATGCTTGGATCAAGATCTCAAGAGGTTGGAGGGGAGATTCGTGTGAGGAACCAATTTCTTAAAGAGATGGATGGTATAATAGATAAAGGCAAGGATATACACCTATACGTCGTAGGGGCTACTAACAAGCCTTGGTCTTTAGACTGGCCTTTCTTAAGGCGCTTTCAGAAGAGAATTTATGTGCCTCTACCATCTCTGAAGTCAAGGATGGAGATGTTAAAGCTCTACACTTCACCCCTTAGACTTGACCCAAGTTTCAACCTATTAGAGCTTGCAAGAATGACCGAAGGTTATTCTGGTAGCGATATCAAGGATATGTGCCAAGCTGTTCAGATAAGAGTTGTCTCAGAGCTCTTCGATTTAGGTAAAGCTTTAGACAAGTCTTTACAACCAAGAGAGATAACTCAGAATGATTTTAAGGAGGTTCTTAAGTCGAGAAGACCAAGTGTAAGCCAGGATATGCTTAAGGCTTACATCACTTGGAGTGAGAATTTTAAAGCATTATAAAATAGATTTTAATTTTTGCTGAACAGTTTTGCAAGCCTTTAGGGGTTTAGCCTGAGTCTATCCCTTGGGTAGAGTACTACATCCCTTATGTTCTTTATCCCTGTAATAACCATTATAAACCTATCCAAGCCTAAGCCCCAACCAGCATGCACAGGCATTCCCCATGTGAAGGCTTTTAGATGTTCAGAGAAATCTTTAGGGTCAAGACCGTTATCCAATAAGCGCTTCTCTAGTTTTGCTCTATCTGAAACTCTAGTACCCCCTGATGCGAGCTCAAGATAACCATACATTAGATCGAAGGACTCAGAAATTTCATCATTATCTTTCTTGGTCTCTATGTAAAAAGGTTTAAGGCTAGTGGGCCAGTCTGTGATAAAGTAAAAGTCTTTATGCCTTTTACTAAGCCTTTTTAACGCTTTAGTATCAGGATCGTCTCCAAATTTTATCTTCAGACCTGATTCTTTTAGCTCCTCTATAGCTTGTGAGTAAGTCATTCTATTAAAGGGAATTCTAGGAATCTTCAAATCTCTATTAAGGATCTTCAACTCATTCTTGCAGTTCTTCAGAACGTCATCAATAGTCCTTACAACTATCTCTTCCAATATGCTCATGACATCTTCTTTATAAGAAAATGCTGCTTCAATATCAACGCTTACGAACTCGTTAAGGTGTCTCCTTGTATGAGATTTTTCAGCCCTAAAGTAGGTCGATATCTCAAATACTCTATCTAAGGATAAAGTTAGTTGCTCCTTATATAATTGTGGAGACTGAGCAAGAAAAGCCTCCTTTCCGAAGTAATCTAGAGAGAAAAGATCTGCCCCTCCCTCAGCTGCCTGCCCTATGATCTTTGGCGTATTCACTTCGATGAATTTCTCATCAATCAAGGTCTTTCTAATCGATTGTAAAGCTGCATGCTTTATTTTGAATATGGCTAATGTAGAAGGATTGCGAAGGTCCAAAGCTCTAGCATCAAGCCTTAAATCTAAAGAAGAACTAACTCTCCCTGTAGGGTCTATAGGTAAAGGATGATGGGCTTTAGAAAGGACTTGCATATCATCAGCTTGAATCTCTACTTTTGCACCTTTAGCCTTGCTCTCTTTTACAGTACCATGAATTAAAACAGCACTCTGCCTTACTACTAGCTTTGCAGTTGAGAATATATCCTGAGGGGTGTTGCCTTTGCTGAATACGACTTGAATGATTCCACTAACATCCCTTATAGTTAAGAAGGTCAAAGAGCCAAGAGGCCTTACATCCTCAACCCAGCCTGCTACGCTAACCTTCTTCCCGATGAGGCTTTCATCTAGTTCAGATGCAAAGACTCTCCTTATCTCTTTATCATTACCGCTCGAACTCAACCAAGAGGTCAATTCCTCTGACTTCCTTTGCAACCCTCTTGACCTGCTCTATATCAAGGGGGAATTTTTCTGTCTTTCTACCTGGTATTATTGCTTTCGTTAACTTGCTCCCATCAGGTAGCCATACCATATTAACGGTTACGATCTTTATAGGATAGAAAAGGTCTTCCAGCATCTTTCTATCTGATGCTTCTCCTTCAATATACCATACTTTTCTCTGTAGCTCAGACTCTATCTTCTTTATAGTTTGTGGTTCTCTTCTTAATGTGACTAGATCGCCTGCTTTAAGCACTAAAACGTATTCCCCATCGATATCGAAGGCACGAATCAGTGTTATTTTATTGAGTTCAGGCAACTTTTCAGCAAGCTTCGTCAATTGAACCGATGCTTCTACATCTGCCTTGCTTATATGCCCGCCTCTAAGTTTAGCCTCACATTTTGGGCAAAGAATCCCAGTTTTGGCGCAGAAGGAGCATATTGGTGTCTTCAAGTCAAGTTATATTAGAAAAAGACGGGTAAATTTACTTTACGCATTAAAACAAAAAATGGTGGGGGTCGTTGAGCCCCGTTCATTTGCCAAGATATATTTCGATGGAACTGACGTTGTTCATGTTACCGGTTTCACTGCTCTTGACTTGTTCTGTGTCTATGTTTATCTTCTTCACGTTTATACCTGTAGCAAATCTTTTTACGGCTATCTGAGCCACGTCTACAGCCTTACTTATGGCTCTGCCCCTAGCTTTGATTATCACTGGATCACTACCGTTTTGGAACAATGTGAGACATGCCAAGACATAGTTCATGACTGGCTTCTTACCTATGAATACAGAGTTTATCTCTGGCATACTGACACCTACTTGTAAGAAATAGCAGTAGAAATTTACCCTTTAAATACATTGCGGTCTCGACTTTAAATAAACTTAGCTTGATCGATAAAGCCAATATTCATAAATAAAGGCATAAGTAATTTTAAGATGATCATGACAACTCAAATGATATCAGCCCGCCAGGGCATTATCACAGAAGAGGTTAGACAAGTAGCCCTATTGGAAGGTTTATCTGCTGAAAGGCTAAGAGATCGCGTAGCTCGTGGTACAGTAATAATTACCCGTAATAATGTTAGAGGCTCTTCTAAGCCCATTGGTATAGGGGAAGGGCTTAGGACAAAGATCAATGCAAACATAGGCACATCTCCTGATGTCTGTGATTTGAGCCTTGAATTAGAGAAGGCAAAAGTAGCCATTAAGTATGGGACAGATACCATCATGGACTTAAGTACAGAGGGAGATTTAGATCTTATAAGAAACACAATCCTTAAAGAAGTTCAAGTCCCCTTTGGCACAGTGCCAATATACCAAGCTTACATAGAAGCTGTCAAGAGAAATAAAAATCCTGTCAGCATGAGTGTGGATAATCTTTTAAATGTTATTGAAAAGCACATGAAGGATGGAGTTGCATTCATGACCGTACATTGTGGCATAACCTCAGATGTTGTGAATCATGTAATAGATCACCCGAGGTTAAATGGTATAGTGAGTAGAGGAGGAGCCTTTCTCGCTGCTTGGATGCTTCATAATGAAAAGGAGAATCCACTCTACTCGAATTATGATTATCTTCTTGAATTGGCAAAGAAGTACGATGCAGTATTGAGCTTAGGAGATGCCTTAAGACCTGGAAGCCTTGCCGATGCTAGCGATTATGCTCAACTTCAAGAGCTAATGACCATAAGCAATCTTGTGAAAAGGGCTTGGGATAAAGGTGTTCAGGTTATAGTCGAGGGGCCAGGTCATTTACCATTGGATCAGATAGAGGCTAACGTAAAGATGGAGAAGCTATTGTGTAAAGGTGCACCTTTTTACCTACTTGGTCCTCTCGTGACAGATATAGCTGCGGGCTACGATCATATAGCTGGAGCCATAGGTGGGGCAATAGCAGCCATGGCTGGAGCAGATTACCTTTGCTACGTTACTCCAGCAGAGCATCTCGGTCTTCCTAACATAGAAGATGTTCGTCAAGGAGTAATAGCATCAAAGATAGCTGCCCATGCAGCCGATATAGTAAAGCTTGGCAAGAAGGCTATTAAGCACGATATAAAGATGTCAAAGGCTCGCTCTCTTCTTGATTGGAAGGCTCAGATAAATTTAAGCATAGACCCTGATGGAGCAAAAGAGATACATTATAGAGTGAGAAGCAAAAGTGGAGCGTGCACGATGTGTGGGTCTTATTGTACGTACCAAATGTTAAAGAAGTTTCAGAAACTCTAAGTACTCATCCTAAAAAAGATTATAAGAACGATCTGTTGGTGAAAAATCTATGCCCATTACAGATGCTACGAAAAAGCAGTTGGCTCAGAAGAGGAAATTATTCTTCAAGATTTGTTTAAAATGTGGCTCAAAGAATCCTATATTAGCTACTAGATGCAGAAAATGTAGAAGTGAAGACTTAAGATTAAAGAATAGAGCCCTTGGTGCTAAGAAGTAAATTGTATAGGGGCCGGTAGTCTAGTCTGGTTTAGGACGTCGCTCTCACACAGCGGAGGTCCCAGGTTCGAATCCTGGCCGGCCCATCCGTTAATTTTAAGTGTTTTTGCAAAAGAGTCTTAAAGTTAAGCCGAAAGGCTAGAGTGCCTCTTAGAGAACCAGAGGATTGAAGTGAAAGCAATCTCAAATACAACCCCATTGATCTATTTAGCAAAGATAGATAGGTCGAGTATTCTAAAGGAAGTATAGAATTATTCAAAGTTTATTAATCCATCCTCTCCATAAAGGTGATCAAAGGTGCAAGTTGAGCTGGAGATACCTGAGAACATTAGGTATGTGGTAGAGATTTTAGCCAAAGAAGAAAGCATAGACGAAAAGACAGCATTAAGAAGGCTGATTTATGAAGGGATGAAAGGATACGTATTGAACCTCTACTCTAAGGGCAAGATTTCACTTTCAAAATCTGCTGAATTGCTTAACTTATCGGTTCACGATGTATTAAGATTATCAAAGACTTATGGATTAGAGATGGGTTCAACTCAGGAGCAAGGAAAGATAAGCAGGAAGCATGCTGAAGAAATCATCAAAACTTAATAGGACTTACGAATTCCATGGAATTCAAATTCTTAATTGACATGACTTATTCTCATACCGATTTGACTCGGTTATCAAGCTGAGTAGAAAGATCTTCAATTATATTAGTACCCTCCTAGCTTCCTCGATTCGCCACTAATCCTAAAATCCCTAAGATATTATCATTTAAACAAAATGGAGCTCTCATCAAGAGGAAAAATTAATAAATATGAGACTGAGTAGTTTGAAAGGCTAGTGTAAAGCATTCGAGTGATAGGGATGACTGAAGAAGGCAGGTATGTGTATTGCATCATCGAGTGTGGAGAGAGGATAAACTTTGGTAAAATTGGGATTGGTGATCGTGGTGATGAAGTTTACACTATACCTTATAAAGATATAAGCGCAGTTGTAAGCGATACACCTCTTGTAGAGTATGAGCCTAGTGAGGAAAACGCTCTAACACATATGAATGTGATTCAGAGGGTGATGCAAGATTATACAGTACTTCCTCTAAAGTTCAGCACTATCTTCAAGAGCGAGATGAATTTAAAGAAAATCCTTATGATGCACTATAATGAATTCAAGGCAGAGCTTGAAAGGTTAAGGGATAAGATCGAATTTGGGGTTAAAGTCTTATGGCAACCAGAGGTAGCTATAGATGAAGTTAGAAGGACTAGTGAGAAGGTCAAGAGCCTAGAAAGAGAGATGAAAGGCAAAGCACTAAGGATGAAGCAAAATTTGAAGGAAAAACTTGATGAAGCAATAAAGGATGAATTGAACAGAAAGGCAGAAGAATACTCTGAAGCCATTTTTGAGGAGCTTAAGAAGCATGCCAGCGAATCTCGAAAATCTAGAATGGTAGGACATATGATCCTTAATGGAGCCTTTCTCTTGCATAAGAGCAGTATAGATGAGTTCAAAATTGCTTTGGAAAGAATCAAAAGTAGATACGAGCCTAAAGGACTAGAGTTCATCTTCAGTGGTCCATGGCCGCCTTACAACTTTGTTAAGATAAGGTATGAGTAAAGCAAGGAATTGAGCAAAATTAAATGTCGCTTTAAAACTTAAAAAAAGGGTGAAGGGGTACCCCTTACTGAGTTACCCTTTTTATGCTGCTTTTGGTACTGGTGCTGCTACTAGCCCGATTTCGTGGACTCTTTCTGCGTACTTTAGGTAGGTCTCTACTGAGGCGACAACGACCCTCGCCTCTATGGTGAGGAGCTCGATGCCTACCAAGGAGACCCTTACGAAAGCATCGATGACTATTCCCTTGTCTAAGATTCTGTCAAGAACTTCAAGTAGACTGACTGGAGCCGGTGGAACGCCTGCTGCCATATTTCTATTTTCACCTTAAGTAAGGTGTTAACATTAAAATTAAATAGCATTATTCAAAAATTCGATCAAAAATAAAATTTCTTAAGTAATAGATCATGGCTTTAATTTATAGCTCATCAGCTTGCCGGAAAATAAGCATGATGTGGGGTCAGAGGTGGGGTTTTTAAGCATTTTATTCTCAGATTAGTAATCTGCGAAAGGTTTTAAGTTAATCTGCGAACATTCCCAGATTAGAATCAATTTTTGCAAAAGACTTTTATATCGATCTATGAATACTTTGCACCAATCTGAGAATATGCGTATAATTTTTGCATTAATCTGCGCATTGTACAGATTGACATCAATTTTCCGATAAATTAAAAAGGCTCTAGTAAGTTAAAATGTTGAGCATTTTCCGATAGCCTACTCATTAGAAAAGATGCTTGACCATAAAAACTGCATCCTCTGTGTAGCCCCTCATCCTATAATAATGCCTAGCTATCTGAGTTTCGACAAAACCTAGATGGGAATAAAATCTTCTAGCTTCAATATTTTTTAACTTCACTTCGAGCCTCACTTTATTAGCACCTTTTCTCTTGAACATTTCCGAAATATGCTCAACTAGGATTGTTCCTATGCCTTGCCCTCTGTAGGCAGGATCAATAGCTATGTCTAATATGTGTCCCTCTTTACAGCCTTCATTAATATTTCCAACTATGTATCCAACCACTTTGCCGTTGATTTCTGCTATAAGAAAACCTTCGCTAGGGACATCGTAATAACGCAATATCTGATCTAGAGGAGTAACGTAACTGATCGAAGCTTTCTCGATCTCCCTAACCCTATCCATATCGCTTTTCATAAACTGTCTGATGTTGATCTGACCTTTCAATATATAACTCACTCCTTAAGATAATAAAATATCAGATGAGCCAATTCTTTTATTACTCCTCATTCTCATCGAGCTTCTTTATCATTTTTTCCTAAATGCATTATGATGTAATTTAGTACATGAAAATCCCTTTAAAACAAGCTAAAGATAATTGTATAAATGCCAAGCGTGCAAGTGCTCATAACATTCGATTTCGAGGAATGGGAGGTTAAGGCTGACTTATACGCAAAAACAAAGCGGATAGTGAACTTACTTATGGAAAGAGGATTGCCTGCAACTTTCTTTCTGGATGCTGATACAGTTTTAAAGTACCCTGAAGCAGCTAGGCTACTATTAGATGGGCAATTCGAGCTAGCACTGCATAGCGATTATCACTTCACTAAGAATAATTCATCTTCACATGATCTAGACTTCAGTCTCCAGAGCCATGAAACACAAATCTTAAGGTTGATGAAGGCAATAGAAATGATACGGAAGGTGATTCCTAGCTTTGATCCTAAAGGGTTTAGAGCCCCAGGTCTAAGGTGGAACGATGAACTTTACATTTCACTTAGCAAACTCAACTTCCTTTATGATAGTTCCCAGCAAGATAGATTCACATTCAAGCCCTTCCTTAAGAATGGTATTATAGTATTTCCAGTAAACTGTGGAGAGCATGACTCTGCCTGCTATAAGCAAAAGCCTCAATATGTGATAAATGACTGGATAGACAAATTCAAAAGTGTTTATAGAGCCACAAATGAAGGTGTAAAGCCCTACTTCCTCGTTCTGGCTCATCCCTCTGTCTCTGGAAAGTACAAGTATATCGGAATGCTGAAAGCCATCCTCAACCGCATTAGCTACTACGATGTGGAGTATTTGACATGTAGCGAGGCAGCACATAGATATTTAAGGGAAAGAAAACTGGAGCTCTTGCAGAGTTAAAACAGGGATGTTTGGGCTAACAGATCATTGAGTTTTGATTTTCGATCTATTTTTTTAATATTCCTTAAAAACCTTGAAATTTACTTTAGGAATTAGGGTGATAAGAAATATGGAAACTGTAATTGGGAAGTGGTCAAAGGATATCGAAGAGATGGAGAGCAAGATCAGTGATATAGAGAGCAAGGTTAATGCCTATGCCAATCAATTTCATATGAGAGTTAACATGCTGAAGGATGCGATAAAGAAGATGAGTAAGGCATTTGAAGCTTTCGCTAATCAATCTCGCGCAGAAGCCAATGCAATGAGTGTTCATATATGGGGAACGCAAGAAGCCAAGGAGGCATGGCAAAAGAAGTACGGTCGGTAAGCTGTCTGGGGTGTGAGCTTGTCTGAAGTAAAAGGGAGACCACAAAGATTCTACCTTGCTAGTCCTCGAATTATGGATGATTTTTACATAAGAGCTTGGCGCTCTCTACTTAATGAAAGAATAAAGTCAGATGATTCATACGCCAGAAAATTCCTGAATGAGGTAGACGAAATGGACAAAAAGGTTGAGCTGATGAAAGAAAGAGATGCTGCTTTTAAAAAGGATTTCTATGCTAGAGTGCGACAAAGAGAGGAGAAAATCTGGGGGAAGTAAAAATATAGTTCTAAGAGTTGAAGTAAAGAAATGGAAGAGAATACTGAACGCGTATATTCCTACATGATGACAGATGGGAAGTTTGGAGCACATCCGTATCAAATAGCCAAGGCCTTAAACCTTACTGAAGCCACAGTTATAGATGCTCTGATGGAAATGGAAAGACATGGTAAGATAACTCTGAGAAGTTCGAATATAGAATGGAAGTTTAAGGGCGTAAAAAAGCCAAAATAAAGCTTGGTAGGAGGTTGTGAGTACTATCTCTCGGGCATGCTATAAGTTTATCCCAAAATATCGACCTATTTATAGACCGAGGTATAGACCTAGGTATAAATCAGTCTATCGACCTATATTTGCCAGAACTAAGCCCTTAAAAGCTAGGTATAGATGTGCAGAAGATAAGTCTGCTTTCTTTTGGCTGAGCGATTTTCTTAGCCACGTTAAGAACGAACATCCAGGAAAGATGATCACACGGATACCTAAGATAAGTATGTAAATAAAAATTAACGATACTACATCGAGGATTTTTCTCTGTAAGAGTCGTAAAGTCTTTTAAATATATCTAAGGCTGATATTGCAAGGCGTATGCGAGTCCAGTGTATGGGTTTCTCTTCCTCCTTATAGGATTTGTAGTTCTCAAGCAAAATCTGAAGCTCATCATCAAGCTTTAAAGAGCGAGCTATTGTTGATGCTACCATGGTTAGCATAGGCAATAAATCTGGAGATTGTATAGTTAACTCTAACAATCTGCTAATAGCATTATGTTGCTCAAGGGCATCTTTAGCCTTGACATAGTCCATCAGGCATTGTGGCAGTAACTGCTGAACCTCCTCCTTAGGCTTCTCTAGTTTATAGTGAAAGATTACGTAGCCTTCAGCTTTCCTATCTAATATTGGGCTTAGCCTGCCCGTTACAATATTCTGGATAAAAGCGCTTATCATGGACAGTGTCTCCCTGACTTCTTCCTCCGTCATAATTGGGTGCGTATCAGTAGCCAGCGATGTTTCCAAAGATATGTGAAGAGGCTCGATACCTAGCATTTTGTATATGCTTAAATCATCTCTAACCATCATTTGAGCAACACGCTCAAGCTCAGGAAACAGCTCGATCTTTTGATGAGCCGAAAACCATTTCTCCATGCTAAATATCTTGTCTAAATCAAATATGCGTCTGGCATGCTCTGTGAATCTGTAAGCCGCCTTTAGCCTTCCGTTCGATTTCTTATACTCCTCTATTATACCCTTCCCCTTCAAGCTGGCTACTTTCTTTATGAAGGTGGTGTTACTCCCGCCAACCTTCTTCCTAAGATCGATTCTAAATGTGTCTCCCCCTTCATCTTTCATTATATTCACGATTTTGCTCTCTTTCTCATCCAAGAAGGGTAGTGACGCTTGCATTGCCAATTCTTTGGTACTATATCTGTATTTAATACTATATTCGATACTCGATACTCTAGAATTTATCTTTCATTCGAAGGATTTTTGTTTAAACAAAGCTATAAGGCGGCCAAGGTCCAGTAAAACGTGCATCGAAGCCCTTCGTTTCCTTGATTCTCGCTAACTCTCTCCCAATACCTTCAATTTTTCCTTTATCTATTAGCAAGGACAAATTCATTAACATTTGTTTATCCTTATCTTTCTTCAGCTTTTCTACACAGATATCTTTAGTATGCTTCCTAATTTTATCATAGAATTCTCTAAAGAGCATGTCTGCTTTTTTCTCCATTTCTCTTTTTAATACATTTTCTATCTTCATTTTATAGAAATAAGCCATTCCCTTTGGCTTTCTTTCCATCTCCTCTCTTAGTTTCTTAATTTCATCACTCGTATTTGTGATCTTCTCAGCCATGATCTTCATATCCCAAAATATTTGAAAACCAACTTCGACTTTTCCCTCAAATTTATTCAACTTCTCTTTGAATTTTTCATACTCTTTCTTCAACCATTTTTTAACGTTTTTTTCACCTTTCACTATTACATCGAAACTCATTGGAAGTACTGTGCTGAATTTTTCCATTGCTGTATCGATAACCTCCTGATGCTTTAAAACGTAGCTTTTCACTTTTTCTTCATCCCCTTTATAAGGCTCAAGAGGGCAATCATGAACAACTGCACTAATGTTATTATATGGTATTGTATAAACCTCGTTATCATCTATGCCTATCTTACCGAAGCTCGTTCTGTCTCCACATTCTATAATGCAGTAAACGTATCTCCCTTTCCTGACATTTTCTATCGCTTTAACTTTCTCAGCTTTTTTAATGGACATAATTATACCTCTTGAAAAATTAAATGAAAGATTCTTGTTGAAAGTTCTTCGCTAAAATAATAGCATCCCTCCATCGCTCAGGATTAGTGACAGCAACGTACCAATGCCCTTTTTCCATGATTATGCAGATCGTCTTTCTCTTTAATCCAAATATCTCTCACTTTATCTAAGGAAATTTCGACTATTACTCTAATTGAAGGCTGGCAGAAAAGTAGCCTCTTATTTGTAAGGATTAAATTAATTGGCTTCCATGAGTTAGGGTGTAAGCCGATGGAGATGCATGCTGTTACACGTTTAACGATTTTCTCTCCTTCTATCAGAGGAGGATTCTTCATCATGTTTTTATGCTGAAGCAAACAAAGCACCAGCTTGTATCAAGGTAATTGAATCACACTTTATGATATGATTTAGCTTCATCTGCCCATCTCTCAGGATTTAGAAATTTATCTAATACATCATCCACTACGCTATCTAAGCCATCCCTAATCTTTTGAACCGATTCCACTATTCCCTGCTCTTTCTTTATCTCATCAATAGCTATATCTATATCCATAAGAGCTTGCCCTAGCCTTGTGCACTCTTCTTCTGTTAAATCTCCGCTTTCCATTCTCTTAAAGGCTTGAAGTTTTAGTGCATCCCTTATTATTTCAACAAGAGCCACAACGAGCCCAAGTACGCCATGCTTAAGATTTTTTTCATCTATATCTAGAACCATAAATAATCCCTCATCTTATTGGCTTGCAAGCTAACATTGCTTGCTTTCTCATTTTATTTTTCGATATTGCTTCTATGAGAGCTTCCTTAGGTTCTTTTTTCTCAGCTTCTTTTCGTGCATAGGAGCGCATACGCTCATCCCAATCTTTCAATAAACCATACCTTAGCATAGTTTCCATGCTTGCAAGTGCAGCCCTAAGATTAACGCCAAGTAATGGAATACCTGCAACAGATATTATGATGTCTGCATTAATAACTAATCCTTTATCTAAGACTCTATCTAGCAAGTCAACAAGAGTAGCATGTTTTTCTCTTATTGGCTGTAGAACGCTTTCCATTCAATTATCATCCTTTATATACTATTAACCTAACTACAATCTTAAGTCTATGACGTTTCCTCGCCTATTACTGGCAATTGTGGCAGATATGTTCTTTATCCGCTCTATTAATTCAGTCTCTAATTTCTTATAATCTTCTCTGCTTATTTTTCCTGTCTCGTATAGCAATCGAACTTCACTTAGTTTATCTCGAAGAATGCGGAGATATTCTCGATCTGCGTATTGAGAGATTGAGTCCAGAAGAGTTATTGTTGAATCCCAGATAAGCTTTATGAATGCCAATTTAATACCCCTTATTTACATTTTTCCAATCTAGCCTCTAAGATACCGTTTCTATACCTTGTGTTAATCTTATCAGCCTTGATAATGGTTGGTAGAGATATTTCCTTATAAGTTAAATTGTTGATCGATATTATGAGTTTATTACCCATAGGCTTTAACTTAATGTCCTCCTCCTTAAATCCAGGCAAATCGATGATTAAAGTTAAATTGTCTTTACTATCAAATATGTCTATAAGGGGTTCTTTCCCTGATTCTTCTGAAAGTCCTCGGATTGTTGAATATCTTTTGAGTGTTGATTCTTCGATTTTATCATTCGTCAATGTTCTTATAGAGTAACTGTAAACCATGCTACTACCTTTGATTCCCAATAGGTCTTTAACTTCCCCTGCTTTCTTAACTTCACCATTTTTAAGCACTTCATCAAGTAAATGGAGAGCCTTCTCTAATCCTCTGAACATGGCACTGAACTCGGTATCATCAAGACGTCTTCTCTTGGACATTTACTCACCTTATAACAGGGGCACGCCATTCTAGATCGCTTCTTCTCCTTAAGCTCTTTCGATCGTAGCTTATTACTTCCATCTTCTCGTTTAAAGTAACTTCGTATAAGCCAAGGATAGGGTCGAAACCTGCTCCAGTATCATCGATTACTTCAAGTGAAACCTCCCAGCCTTCCTCAACCTTCTCTACGCCAATCACAGTAGCAGGCTTGCCCACAATTTCTTTGAAAAACATCTTTGCGGCTTCGCCAATCTTTTTAATTTCCATCTTTCTCACATCCTTTGCTTATGCATACCTCTCAACTTCCATCTTTCTTGTTTTACGGCGTAAATTGGTTGGCACTGTGACAGGCTTCTGTAATTCACCCTTCGATAGAGCGCTTCTCCATCCACACCACGGGCATCCTATATGAAGAAGCTCTTTTCTCTCAACCTTCTTATTACATTGAGGACAAGTCTCTTTGTCTATTTGTGCCTCCTTCCATGCTGCAGTCTCATAAGTTGTTCCTGAAGGAAAATCTAAGCCATACTTTGCTGCAGTCTCAAAAGATGCAAGAGCAGCCCTTATTTTTATGCCTAGCAACTCTACACCAGCAACTGAAACCGTAATATCTGCGTTAATTACAAGCCCCTTATCTAGAATTCTGTCGATTAAGTCAACAAGAGTAGTATCTCTCTCCCTTGTAGGTTCAAGAATACCCATCTATTTCACCACTAATTCTATAGAATATTTTTTTAAAAAGAATTTTTATGTACTAAAGTACACTGAAGCCTAGGTACTGATTTGTACTATCACCCTTTTTTCATAACTCGATTTGTGAAACTTCTTACTCATTATTCCATGCTTATCAATGATAGGACTAGCGAATGGCATTCTATTATTGAAGAGTCCTTCTTTTGACGAAATACGAAGCCAACAGTATCATTGAACCAATCATTGTAATGTAAGGACCTAATCCTACTTTGAAGTATGATGATACAGGGGGAAGGGGGCTATAACTTTAGTATCATTTCTTCTGGATTCATTCATTTTACCTTACCTATCTCTTTGCCCAACATTTTCATAAGTGAGGAGAAGGGAATTTTGATATCTCGAACAGTCTTATGAAGGTTGGAAATTTGTGCCTTGTCAATCTTATCAAAGACCGCTTTTGGGAATCCTGTAGCAAATATTATTTCATTATTATCGTTGGATCCTTTCAAATTCAAAACAAATGGGTATTTTTCATCTTCAACTTGGCCTTGTATTAGTATAGAGAAGTAGTAACCTTGCCAGAACTCGTGAAAGCGATTGCTAACTTTAGACCTAAACACTTCTGGTTGATCTACGCCAATAACCTCAATTCTTTTCACAATTTCTTCATTAACTACGCGTTGAACCTCTTCTTGTAAACTAGCCCTAATCTTATTGTATTCTTCAGCCAGACCTTGCCATTCTTCTATTGCTTTCTTCACAGATTTATCGACCAATTGATAGAATATCTTTTCCTTAATATCTCGAACTGGCTTGAGATTTGCCTCTGCATAAACGTTAATGTTTTTTTCTTGTACTGAAATCACAATTGTGTTCAAAGGGGCATATATTTCTTGGATGGCCAGAAGATTTATGGGTTGCTTAACTAACCTATGAGTTGAGTAAGCATACCATATTGTGACACCGACAAGAACTAGCATCGGACTGTTTGTAACGAGCCAATCAAGTATGTCTAGCAATTTTAAACCTTAACCTTCCTCATCGTTATTATCAGCCCCCCATCCCTTGCCTCTATGGACCAATCGAGCTTATCTCCAGGCTTAAGGTTGAATTGCCTTGCTATTCCTTTAGGGATTACGGTCCTAATTGAGCCTGTTGTGGTGGCTGCCTTGCTTATAGTTGTTATCTCCCCTGATCCCATATAACTCACGCTCAAGGTTAAGTTATGAAGGGTAATAAACATTATATATGACAATATCGATTACCTTAACGATGGTAATAATGGCTAAGAAGGATTTTCCTATTGGAGAAGAGTAATCAATTATTTCTTGGAGGTCTTTCTTTGATATTTTTACAGTATTCTTCCTCTTCACTCTTCTTATCATCATGCTTTCCTGACAACTATTATCATTTCTCCATCCCTAGCCTTACTATCTTCTAATCCTTTTATGAGATGATCTTTTACAGTGTAAGGGAATCTTTCTTTTTAGAGGTTCTTAGCTTGCTTCACCATAGGTATATATATTCGATTTTCGATTGGTTTCTGAATGAAGGGAGGTGAGAGGCAGTGGCATGGTTGCTCTGCAAAAAGTGGGGTAAGAAGCTAATTCTTGGTGACGTAGGAGCTATAGAGGGTGTAGATCCAGAGGTAGGAGGGTACGTTTTCTGCGGCTTTTACCATAATCAAGCCTACAGACCCAGATTGACCGAAAAAGTGCCAGTAGCAAACGTTGAGGAATCTTGTAAGAACTGCAAGTACTTTAATTCGATAACATGGGATTATGCCGGAAGGAAGTTCGTACTAATGGGGCAAATGGATGATAGGTGGAAACACAAGAGAGAGTAAGCTATCTAATCCCATGAAACAAAAATGGAAGGTAAGGGAGCTAAGTAAAGCTCTATGATATAAATGACTATTCAGCCTTCTTCTTCAACTTTATCCTAAGGATACCATTTGTGTACGTTCTTTCAACAGGCTCTGAGAAGACCTTAGTTGGAAGTTTCTGCTCAGTGTGATACTTTCTTTCAGAGGTCTCAGCCGATATAGCAATCTTCTCCTCATCTATGACAAGATTCAAATCCTTCTCTTCGATTCCAGGTAGTTCAACTATGACTTCCAGATGCTCCTTTCCCTCAATGAACTCTACTAAAGGCTCCCTTACCCCCTCTTTCACAGTATAGGGGATTTTTCTCCCAGTGGGTCTTAGCCTGCTCCTCCACTCCGCCCTCTCTTTTGCTAATTCATCCATTCTGCTGAAGAACTCTCCGCCTCCAATGCGTAAGCCTTCCTTCCCTCCTAAAAGGCCACCAATGTGAATGTCGTAGTCTACTCTAATCGTGTCGCCGTACTTTTTCCTGAGCTCCTCTTGCATTTCTAGGAACTTCTTCCTCTGCTCCTCAAGTCTCTCCTTAACTTGCTCTATCTGCTTTGAGTCGAGTAAGGACTTGAAGTCTTCCATTCCTGTCCAGCTTTTGATGATTTCTCCAAGGTCAAGACCGAGTATTCTAATGTTGAAGATATCCCACAACTTAGGCTCCTTCTTTTCTTTCTCACTCATACATACTTCCTCCACCTATCACTAGTTAACCGATGGATATAAACCTTTTGTTATAATCCAAAACCTTATATCTTAAGAATTTATAACTTTAATAGTGGGAGTAATGTCTGAGCCAGTTATTACAGCAGATACTTTGCTTGACGTTCTAGGAAACCCTAATAGAAGAAAGATTCTTGAGCTCTTAGCTGAAGAGCCAAAGTACCTACTACAGCTCTCAAAGGAGCTGAATGTAAGCCTTCCAGCTGTCCAGAAGCACTTAGAAATCTTGGAAAAGAACAATCTCATCACATCGTATCAAAAGGAGAGCGAGCTGGCTGCACCTCCAAGAAAGTACTATCAGTTAAAGAGCTCATTATACTTGTCCATAGGGATAACTGGGCATTTTATGAAGATTGGTTTTACCCCCATAGAAGAAAGGGTAATCAAGGATCTTCCTGATGATGTATCCAAAATACGAGAAGAAATAGAAGGGCTCAGGCAGAAGCAGGATTTAAGGGAAAGGTTAAAGGAATCCCATAGGATTCTGGCTCAACTAGATGAGATGATTAAGAAGTTTGATGACATAAAGCTATCTTTGTTAAGTCTAAGATATGAAGTTCAGCAGATAGCTAGCCAAATGATAAAGCAGATAGGTAGTACAGTTCTAGAGAGGAGGGTATTATATACTATACTTGGATCAAAAACTCTAAACTCTGATATAATATCTGCCAAGTTGGAAGTGAGAGAAAGGACTATTGAAGAAATATTAAAAGAGCTTGATCAAAAAGGTATGTTGCCTTTTAAAAGGAAAGTTGAAAAGTAGAAATAGTATCATAAAGAGCATGCAAGAGTGGCTGAGGCAAATAAGCAAAGGATAGTAACTCAAACCGATAATTCGAAGAAAATATAGGAAGGTATGGATAGAAAAAAGATTTCTCAAGAAGCAGTCAAGTAAATTATTAAAGCTAAGAAAAGGAAGACTTAAGTTTAGCATTGAGGGTAGAATATCTTAATAAAAATGATCTTGGCGGAGTGACATACCTGCCTTCCGCCAGATTTCTTCTGTCATAAAAGTATGCTCTTATTGAGAGCTTATTCCTACTACTCTTCTCCCTTCTCTACGGATTCGACTATCTGACCGTTGGCGTATCTGTTTCCAACCTGAGTGATTTTGATTTTTGCTTTTTGTCCAGCTTTTGCTCCAGGGACGAAGATGATGAATCCTTCGATCTTCGCTATTCCATCGCCACGTCTGCTGATCTCAGTAATGGTAACATCATATTCCTTGCCTACTTCGACAGGCTTGGGTTTGAACGTCCTTGGACCACCAAAGCCGCCACGTCTGTAGCTACCTCCGCGTTCGTAACTTATATCTTTTCAACTCCTAGCGCTTTGTTGCGCTGGACAGAGGGTAGCAATTGTCACATATATGTCTATTGTTTGACCAGTGCTTAGTCCTTCAGCAAGGCTTTTTAGCAAATTATACTCGGACATATCAAGATTTAGCTTCTTTTACCTTATTGGCTGATTTTCTGATATACTTATTCAAATAAGTTTATAATCTTAACACTAATATACTTAAATACTTAAACAATTTCTTGTAGAAAGGGAGTAGGATGAGACGCAGACCTTCATCAGGCCTTGTAGGATTTCTAGATAGGCTTGGAGGGACTTTATTAGAGCCTGGTAAGACTTTTTATGATATATTAGAAGAAAAGAGAGGCATACTAGAGCCTTTGTTCTTGATCATAATATTCTTTAGCATTCAAGGTGCCCTTATCGGTGTCTTCATAGTTAGAATATTATACTCTTTTCTTGCTTTTTTAAGTCCAATCATCGGGGCTGGACAATTAAAGGCTTTTCAAGAGAGTCTTTTCATAATCCCTATTGTAACTACTGTATCTTGGATTATCTTTGCTCTCTTACTATGGGTAATTTCAGCAGGCATTGCCCACCTATGCGCAAGGTATGTCTTTAAGGGCATAGGTTCATACATCCAGCTCCTCAAGCTTTACGGCTACGCCTCTGTTCCAAGTTCTCTAGTCACATTAGCAATGCTATTTGTAAGTTTGGACTTTTTTCTCTTCTTTGGCTTCTCCATAATCCTCTGCTTGATAGCTGTCTTCTGGACAGTTATTATCTTAGTAGTTGCTGTTGAGAGATGCCATCTGATAGACCCTGGTCAAGCCTTCATTTCCTCTTTCATAGCACCCTTAATTTTCTACCTTATATTATCAGCACTTATTTGGCTAATCTTCTCAGCTCTAGGAGGGCTCTTTTTATGAGGGCTAACACCATCATAGGAGGGATAATAATTGCCATTCTATTGGCAAGTGTGATCTTTGCTTTTGCGTCTCCTATTGTCCTTGGACCTCTTATCCGATTTGAGGAAGATAGAAACAAAGTTTTTAGGACATACTCACTTACTGATGCTGAAGTATCAGGAGTAGACTACGTAAGTTTGAACTTTACAGTAAAGACTGGCGGGATTGATGTCAATTTCACTGATGAGAGCAATTTGATCTATAGGTTTGTATTTAAGCAAGACCAAGGAGTTGCAGAGCCTTATATCGAAAATGTGACAGTAGATAATAAGTTACTCGTTAAAGTCATGGCTGAATCCGGTGATGTAAAAGTGACATTTGGTAATAATTACACTTATGACGGCACATTGAAGGTAGGTCTTGGGGGGATAGTGGCAAAATTATCAAAAGATTCTAATGTAGAATTTTTCGACCTTGTTACCATGTATGCTGGCGGTGTTTCAGTAGAGGTATATGATGATACATCATTCGACCATTTGAATATCAGAGTGAATGCAGGTGGAATAATGATGCGCATCGAAGCCGAGAATCTTGAAAGAAATTCAAGCATATCTGCTAGAGTTGAGGTTGGAGGAGTCATGATTGGCTCAATCCCTAAGGGAACAAGCTTTGGAAGCAGATTAAGGGCATTTGCAGATATAGGAGGCATAAGTCTAAACCGTGGAGATCTCACAGTGATCAAAGAGACGGTCAATGAAGTTGAGATAATGACAGATAATTATCCAATTGCTCCTACCAAGCTTGACATTGAAATCTTCACAGGGCTGGGAGGATCGTTAATAAACCAACCCCTCTTAACCTTTCCAAGCAGTTTCGGCTAAGAACCAGCTGAGTATCCAAGAAATGAACCAAAAGAACGATCGATTAAAGTTTTAATATTTGGAAGAAGTCTCTGAGCATCTTATCATAGAGGGTGTAATAATTGAACAAAATTAGGAAAATAGGCATAATAGGGGCAGGAAACATGGGAGAAGCTTTGATTGCGGGCTTCCTTAAGTCAAAGGCATTTTCTCCTCAAGACGTATATGCTTCAGAGATAATAGAAAAGCGTCGCAAATATATTGCCAATAATTATCATATAGATTGCTTTGATGATCCAAAAGAATTGGTAGAGTTTATCGATTTGGCAATAATAGCTGTCAAGCCAAAGGATGTAAAGAATGTCCTCGAGAGTATAGGGAAAGAGATAACCCCTGAAAAGATTCTTGTGAGCATAGCTGCAGGTATTACGTTGGATTACTTAAGAAAGTATCTGCCAAAAGATATTCCTATCATAAGAGTTATGCCGAATATTGCATGCTTTGTGAGAGAAGGTATGATGGCAGTCTGCTCCTCAGATAATACTCCAAAAGAGAGATTAGAAGCTGTAAAAGAAGTGCTTAGCTTTTTAGGAAGAGTGATCATCCTTGATGAGAAATACTTTGATGCTGTAACTGGCTTGGTTGGGAGTGGACCGGCTTACATATATCTAGTTATAGAAGCATTGAGTGATGCTGGGGTTAGGCTAGGTCTGCCTAGAGACGTTGCGATAACTCTCAGTGCTCAAACTACTTTAGGAGCTGCAAAGATGGTTGTAGAGACTGGTGAGCATCCTGCAAAGCTTAAGGATATGGTAGTAACACCAGGAGGCACTACGATAGAGGGATTGATAGAGCTTGAGAGAGGAAGACTTAGAGCAACATTTATAGACGCTGTCATAAGAGCAACGGAGAGAGCAAAGGAATTAAGTAGAGCTTAATATCAGCTTAGGGGATTAGAATGGTATTTGAGAACGAGCTTACATGGTTCAAGGCTTTGAATTCTGGCAAAGCCGAAGAATTTCATAAGAAATATGAAGAGGCTATAGAGAAGGTTAAGAGGGAGTTTGGGAAAAAGTATCCAAATATAATAGATGGTAGAGAAGTTTACTCTGAAGGAGAAGAATTCGCTAAGACAAGCCCATCTGATACAAGAATAGTTTTAGGATACTTTCAAAAAGGTACAAGAGATGATGTAAGGAAGGCTATAGAGGCAGCGAAGAGAGCTTTTCCCCTTTGGAGTTCTATGCCATACTATGAGAGAGTGAAGATACTTAGAAAGGCTGCAGATATCTCATCTCAAAGGAAATATGAGATGGCTGTACTCATGAGCATGGAAAACGGGAAGAACAGATTTGAGGCAATAGCAGATGTAGATGAGGGCATAGATTTGATGAGATATTACTGTGAAGAGATGGAGATAAACAAAGGTTATGAAAAAGAGATGATAAAGGCTTTCCCTAATGAAGAAGCAAAGAGCGTTATGAAGCCTTATGGAGTCTGGGGAGTGATTTCACCTTTTAACTTCCCTTTTGCTATAGCTATTGGCATGAGTTCAGGAGCCTTGATCACAGGAAATACTGTTGTGTTCAAGCCTTCTAGTGATACACCTCTAACAGGCTTTAAGATTTTTGAAATTCTTCATGAAGCAGGATTGCCAAAAGGGGTCTTCAACTATGTATCTGGTTCTGGCGATATTGTAGGAGCTGAATTGGTGAATAATGATGATGTAGCAGGAATAGTCTTCACAGGGTCTAGAGATGTGGGTGTATCTTCACATAGAATTTTCAATGATAAACATCCAAGACCTTTCATAGCTGAGATGGGCGGCAAGAACCCAGTCATAGTTACATCTAAAGCAGATTTGGATAAAGCTGTAGAAGGAGTTACAAGGGCAGCCTTTGGTTATAGCGGTCAAAAATGTAGTGCTTGCTCTCGTGTTTATGTAGATAAGAGAGTAAGGAAGGATTTCGTTGGAAGGCTTGTAAGGAGGACAAAAGAACTTGTGATAGGCGATTCAACATTAAAGGATAGTTTCATAAGTCCTTTAATCAACCAAAGAGCCTACAGAAATTACCAAAGTTATATAGAGATTGCAAAGAGAGATGGCAAGATTCTAACAGGTGGGAGAGTTCTAACTGATGAGAAGCACAAGCATGGTTATTTTGTCGAGCCTACTATAGTTGATGGCCTTCCAAAGGAGCATAGATTTTTTAAAGATGAGTTATTCGTACCAATACTTTGCATAGCTGAGGTTGATTCTCTTGATGAGGCGATAGAGCTATCTAATAATGTAGATTATGGTTTAACAGCAGGCATCTTCACTGAGGATGAGAAAGAGATAAAAAAATTCTTTAATGAAATTCAAGCAGGAGTAATATATGCTAATAGAAAGATAGGGGCTACAACAGGAGCCATGCCAGGAGCACAGCCCTTTGTAGGATGGAAGTTCAGCGGATCTAGCGGTAAAGGAGCTGGAGGAATCTACTATCTACATCAATTTCTAAGAGAGCAAAGCCAGACTATTGCTCATTAATACCGATTTTTCATTTAGTTCCAGCAAAACCTATTTATTCGCTTATTCTAAGCTTTTTCCATGAATTTTGAGCAAGTTGAAGAATCCCTTGTAGACATATCGAAAGAGCTTGATGAAGTTGAGGGAAAGCGTGA
>Ga0315314_1000219_pt1 | contig 73753 bp, 77 predicted proteins | sample TDP9_MG_FD_203631 | JGI IMG/M metagenome (GOLD analysis project Ga0315314, IMG submission 203631) | Freshwater sediment microbial communities from Lake Towuti, South Sulawesi, Indonesia - TDP9 | ecosystem: Environmental > Aquatic > Freshwater > Lake > Sediment | place: Indonesia: South Sulawesi...
CCGCTTTTGGGTTATGGTGGCGAATCTTCCTCCGCCTGTTCCTAGGAAAACTAGTTCGAGTTCAGCCATTGCCTTTCACCGGAAGAGCGTTTCAAAGGATTGCCTGTTTGTCCTCTTTTAAATATGGCGAAGAATCGTTATAAACTCATTTGAATATGATGCCTCGAGGGAGAATTTTATTATCGTGTTGTCTGAACATTAGGTAGTGGAGCGTTTTCAGTTGAAGATCGTGATTCGCGTCGGCGGTTCAGTTGTAGCCTCTCCCCCTAACCCTATTCTGATTGGCAGGTACGCTGATTTGTTGAAGGATCTGAAGAAGCAGGGACATGAGGTTGTTGCCGTCGTTGGCGGCGGCGCTCTAGCCCGTGACTTCATCAAGATTGCTGGCGAATTGGGTTTGGACGAGGCGAAAAGAGACTGGGCTGCAATTCATGTTTCGCGTTTGTTCGCTCAGTTGTTTCTTATGCGTTTGGGTGAAGCCGGTTGTGGAACCGTGCCAGTTTCTTTGGATGAGGCTTTTGGCTGTTTGAAGCATGGCAAAATCGTTGTTATGGGTGGTTTGAAGCCGGGCATGACCACGGATGCTGTGGCGGCTATGATAGGTGAGAGGATAAAGGCTGATTTGCTTGTGAAGGCTTCAGACGTAGACGGCGTATTCACTAAAGACCCCAAGAAGCATTCTGATGCCAAAAAGATTGATGAGCTTGATTTTGATGATTTGTCGCGTCTGTTTGAGGAAAACAAACATAAGGCTGGGATTCATCAGATTCTTGACCCTGAAGCCGTTAAAATTCTTAAAAAGAGAAAAATGAGGATGATCGTGGTGAACGGCTTCAAGCCTGAAAACGTTTTGTTGGCTATTAAGGGCGAAAAAGTTGGGACCACCATTCGTTAGATGAGTATCGCCTTTGGAAAAAATTAATAGAAAGGAAGAGTTAGTTTTTGAAACGGATGCGGCGGTAGCCAAGCCAGGTCAAAGCTTGAAAAGCGACATGAGGCGAAGGACTCAAGATCCTTTCCCGTAGGGGTTCGTGGGTTCGAATCCCACCCGCCGCACCACGGTTGCTAGTCCAGAAGTCTCTTTTCTCCGGTGATCTTTTGGATGTCTGTTATGTCTTGGGTCACTTCTAGACAGCCCAAGTACTTTCCTTCTTTATCTCTGACGGCAAAATATCGAATGTATATTTTCCGTCCTTTCAAATCTATCCAGAAATTTGCAGAATCCCGTTTGTTGTTTCTGAAGTCCTGTAGAATTTGGTTCACAACGTGGATGCTCTTCTGGGGATGACATTTCTGAACTTTAATGCCGATGATTTTTCGACTTCGGGCAAAAATCCGTTTACCTTCTTTGTTAAAGTACTGAACCCTGTCATCTGCATCTACAAACGTTATGTCCACGGGCAACGCATCCAGCAGAGCCTCTATTACCTCATAAGACAACTTTTCTATCATCCTCATCTCTCCTTCTCGACTTTAACGGTATTTAAATCATTAAAGTTAAGCTTTTCTTGGCATGGTCAAGGAAAGGGCTTATATAACACTGTTATAATAGAATTTGGTTAGGTGAAGCCGTTGAAAGCTAGAGTTGTGAAGGCTATTGAAGAGTTGAGACCCTACTTACAGGCTGACGGCGGAGACATAGAACTAGCAGATGTGGATGAAGATAAAGGCGTAGTCAAAGTTAGGTTGAAAGGTGCATGCGTCGGCTGCCCAATGGCGCAATCAACCCTCCAATTGGGAGTAGAAAAATTCCTAAAGAAAAAAATACCTGAAATCAAATGGGTTGAAGCCGTCTAACAAGCAATGCACGGCGCTTCAAACTCGCAACGTATAGTTCACACCTCACCCACATCGTCTGATTTTCCAAGAAATGCGCAACCCTTCGACAAACCTTTCGAATTCTTTGTCCATTTTTTCCCAACTCCCTTCAGTAAAATTGTTAAGAAGGGTTAGATATAGCGTAGACGATCTGACGAAGGAGAAATACGTGTGGAAGTAGATGAAAGTGTTTGGCAGTTTATGAAGAAGCATCTTGGCTACAATGACAAAGAAATGAAAAAATTTAGGGAGAATCCGCGGAACGTAGATGTCTTAGCAAAAGCGCCCGAGCTGATGAACAAAACCATCGTTGTTGAGGTAGTGGAATCAAAAAATTGCAACAGCCAGCATAAGGTTGAAGACAAGTTCATTTTCGATGGCGCCGGCAACCTCTTAACAAAAAAGAACCCGAAGAGAATATGCATCTACGCTTTAGCGCCTATAGCTCAAGCGATTTTCGCCATTAACGAGCTCGTATACGCAGGAGTTGACCCTAACGAAATTCGATTCAAGAGGGCAGGATGTTTCGATGTTGGAATAGACTGCGGAGGATGGGGACACATCGTAATGGAAATCAGAGTTGAAGAGAGACAAAAGTAGCAAAATCATGATTAAAGATGGAACATCTAATTAGTTTTCAGAGTGTACGCCGCAAGCGCTCCAATGGCTGAAAGTGCCGCCATTCCCAAGAAGCAAAAAGTGTAAGATTCCGTCACATCTAAAAGAAAACCAAATAAAGGCTGCGCTGAGGCTGCACCTAGATTCAGACATATTCCTGTTATGCCAAATCCCACGCTGGCCAATGCGGGTCCCAAGATTTCCGCTGGCAAAGCCGACGCGACGGGAGGAACCATGGCAGCTGTAACGCCAAGGGCAAGGATTGAAACGACCAAAGCCATGTTAGAAGTATACGCTAGGGCAACGAATGCAAGCGTCATTAGAAGGGAGCCCGCAACAACGAAGGGCCTACGCCTACCTGTTCTGTCTGACATCCAGCCAAAAATGGGCACGCAAAATATTGCTCCCCACATCAGTAAAGTTGCCAAAAAACTGGCGTAAACCTTGGGCATCCCCTTATAATTTTGAAACAGGTCAGTAGCCCATGTTGTAAACGATAAAGCTGAGGCGTTGAAAAACAGCCATACAAGCCCCACTTTCCAAATTTCAAAATTACCTATAGCTTGGCGTGCATTTGCCTTACTTTCGTGCCCTGCGAATGGACCCTCTCTGACTACTACCACGAAAACTGCTGCGGCAGTGATTCCTACAGCCAAACTGATGTAAAAGGGGAAACGCCAGTCATATGCAAGCACGAAAACACTTGCGCTTGACAAACCTATGATGGTGGCTAAGGGCATATTTATTCCGTAGATTCCCATGGCCTTTCCCAGTTCTTTGCTTGCAAACCATTGAGCTATTACTGCTGGTGTATTAGTAACAATGAAGGCTCCGCCCACGCCTAGAACAAGCCTTCCAGCCAACAGCATGATGAAAGAGTTTGCTGTGGCTGTCACAAAACAACCCAGAACTACGCAGACTAGGGATGCGAAGCCTACGCGTCTGACTCCATACTTTTTCACGAAAAACCCTGCAGGCAAACTGAGGAAAATCCCTGGCAGAAGAACCATGGACATGACTAATCCGACTTCGACATTGGTGACATCAAATTCCTCCCTAATGGCCTCAAAAAGAGGAGGAGCCTCCTGAAAAGCGAAGGCATAGGCTACAAAGGCGAAAAAAGAGGCAAACAATATAGCCCATCTATATCGGAGATGCTCACCTTCTCTTCCTAGGCTTTCCATGCTTTATATTACACGAATTCTTTTAATAAGCGATTTATATAGCATCTCGAAATCTCTCAATGGAGGTTGTTCAGAAGGGATTCAAATGTCTAGAAAATATAAAATAGTTGTTCTGCCCGGTGACGGTGTTAGCCGAGAGGTTATTCCAGAAGCGGTTAAGGCACTTAAGGCTGCGCAAGAGACGGTAACTGGACTAGAACTTGATTTCCTCGAGTTTGAGTGTGGCTTTGAGTATTACAAAAAGACAGGGGAACCATGGCTACCCCATGCCTACGAAACTTGTAAAGAATCTGACGCCATTTTGTACGGTGCCATGGGACTGCCGGGAGTGGAAGGACTCGAGGACATCGTATACGTGCATAGGGTGCTTAGGCCCGGCTTGGATTTGTACGCTAACGTGAGGCCTGTCAAACTAAGAGAAAACGTTGACTGCCCTCTGGCTGGAAAAAAGCCGGGAGACATCGACTTTGTCATTGTGAGGGAAAACAGTGAGGACCTCTATACACCAATGAGGGGAGCCCTTACACGGGCAGAAGTAACCGAGGTAGCCATAGACGTTAAAATAGTTACAAGGAAGGGAGCTGAAAGAATAATAAAATACGCCTTTGAATTCTGTAGAAGAAGGGGGAAAGGGGCTCCAATAGACGGGAAACTGAGGGTAACCTGCGTCGACAAGAGTACAGTTCTCAGAAGTTGCGCGCTTTTCAGAGAAATCTACAACGAGGTGGCTGAAGGCTATCCTGACATTGAGAGGGACTACGCCCTCATAGACGCTTGGACCCAGTGGGCCATAAGACGCCCCGAGTACTATGATGTTGTAGTCACAACAAACTTGTTCGGAGACATAATCACGGACATGACTGCACCAATTCAAGGAGGGTTAGGCATGGCTCCGAGCGCTGAAGTTGGCGACAAGTACGGCTTGTTTAGACCTATTCATGGAAGCGCTCCAAAATATTATGGTAAGCGAGTGGCAAATCCTATAGCAGCTATTTTGTCGGCTAAAATGCTGATGGACTGGTTGGCTGAAAAGCATGGAGACAAATCCGCAAAAGAAGCCGCAAATAGAATTGAAAGAGCCGTAGATTTAACTCTGAAAGAAGGCAAAGTGTTGCCAAGCGACCTTGGAGGCTCATCCAGAACAGACGAAGTCGGTGACGAGATAGCCAAGAAGATTCAGATGTGACTAGAGGGTTTTAACCAGTTCTTTCGACGCTGGAGTTGAGAACTTGAAGCCCTCCAAGTATCGTAGGATGAACTCGTGGGCTTCGGGAATGGGGGAAGCGCAGCAGTCTGATGGAACTATCACCTCGTAGCCCAGTTCGAAAGCGTCTAGCACAGTTTTGAGGACGCAACCTTCAGTTCGGATTCCCGTTATGATTAGGGTCTTTACGCCTTTCTCTCGCAACGTGAAATCAAGGTCGCTTCCGAAAAAGGCGCTTAACATCCTCTTCTCAACAATCGCATCGGTCTCCTTTGGGCTCAGTTCTTCTATGACTTTAGCTCCTTCTGTTCCGCGGATAGTATGTGGCTGCATTCCTACTCTACTGAAAAGAGAATCTTCTCTGTATCTGCTGTCGCAGGCGTAAATGATTGGAATTCCCTTCTCCCTCGCCTTCTCGATGAGGAACTTAATGTTCGGTATGATTCCTCGACAGAATCTGCCCACGTTGTCTTTCTGCATGTCAACTACGATAACCGCTTTTGTTTTATCTGTTTTAGAGCGCAAACCAAACCGCACCTACGCTCTAGCCTTTTTCGTTGCTTCATAGGGAAAACTGCGGTACTTTCGGGCTCTCCGCATGATTTCGTCCCTCTCTTTCAAAAACCTTGGTGCTGAGGGCAGAACCGCCAAGAAAAAGTGCTCAAGCAGAGCCTCCTCACTCCAACGATGATTTTTCAGAGCCTCCGGGTCGAAGACAAGTTTGATTTTGCCCTCCACCATCTTGATCTCCGTCTTGGCTTGACATAAAGCACACTCCAGCACTCCGTCTCTTACTGAGAAGAGATTCTGATGGCATACGGGACAAACACCCTGATCCCCAAGATAGGTTCTCTCTTCAACTGGTTTGCTGGCGGCTTCAAAGACGTTTGAACCAAGCTTTCTCGCCCTCTTCATAGCCGAGTCATTCAACAGAATCTCACCCGGCCCCTGAGCATAGAACATTTCTTGGTCCACAACCCTAAGGCCGCAAGTGAACATGAAAACGTTTAGCATGGGCATGGCGAAGGGTTCCCATCCCCTCACGCCAGAAACGCCGATTATGGTCCCTGGCTTGCCTGCATGCTCAAGGACTGCGGTCTGGAATGCAATGTTGCGATCTGTAATCATCTTAATGATACCGGCGGGGCCCAAGAGATATGTTGGAGCTCCCAGTATGACGGCGTCGCTCTTCATTAACCTGTCTCGGAAGGTGCACCATCCGTCTGGAATGCGGCACTCTTCCTTCTTGAAGGCGCAGGCCATGCAGCCCTTGCAGGGGTCGATTCTGAGGTCTGTGAGTCGGAGCACGCTGACTTCGGCTCCAAGGTTTTGGGCCTCCATTAGGGCTTCCTTAACTAAAACTTCTGTGTTTCCTAACTTTCGGTAACTGCCGACTAGGCCAAGGATTTTCATGTTGACCCCGTCCAGAATGCTGATAATAACTTAACTTGCACCTAATAAATGTTCGAAAAACGTTGGAATCATTAAAAGAAGGGTGAACAGATGGAAGAATGCGCTTTTGTTACTTGACGTAAAATATATCCCTTTTTTCTTGCGCCTTTTTTGTCAATGTCCTCTCTGGCCTATGCGGTCTATCCTCTCTTTTTCTTTCTGTCTGTCCAGTCATCTTTGCGTCATATTCTACAAATGCGTACACGAGCTCGGAAAGAGTTTTGTTTATCTCCTTTAACTCTTCAAGAGAGAACTGAGCCATAACATCAGGGTTGTTAGCCCATTCCATCCAACCTGTCACGCTCCGTTGAAGCGCAAATAAAGTAAACCTAATCATCCGAACCATGTCTAGGCGATCTTGTCCTTTGACTTTAGCTGACTTCTTTATTTCGTTTAAGATTCTTTCGCAGTCTTGAACCCATTTTCCCGCCATAATCGTCACATCAATATGACGTATGGAATATTGTTGCATAAAAACCTTTCTTGCCCCACCTAACCCTTCATAACACTTCTTTACAGCCCTAAAGCCTCAAGAACCGCCGCCCACGGTCTTCAAGAGGAATATAAGACAGTAGCAAAAGAATATAAGATTAACAAAATTTCCTTTAGGTATGAAACTTAGTGCCAAAAGAGAAGAGCCGTCGCTGGCGTTTGGCGGACAAGCAGTAATAGAAGGGATTATGATTCGCTCCAAAAAACATATGGTGATTTGCGTTAGACAGCCCAACGACGAAATACTAACAAAAACCGAGGAAATAAAACCCCTGTCTGAAAGATACAAGGTCCTGAGACTACCTTTTCTGAGAGGCATTGTAGCATTGTTTGAAACTCTGTATTTAGGCATTAAAGGTCTCTACTTCTCTGCAAACGCAACCCTTGAAGAAGAGGAAAAACTTAACCCTAAAGAAGTAGCGCTAGCAGTTGTTGTGGCTCTGGCCTTAACAATATTTTTGTTTAGCCTTTTACCCTTCTTCTTAACCACCCTTTTGAGTCTTGGGGGAGTAGTTTTTAATGTTGTGGAAAGTGTGGTTCGGCTTGGAATTTTGCTTCTCTACTTGGCGTCTATAAGTTTGGTTGGAGAGTTTAGAAGGGTATTTCAGTACCATGGCGCAGAGCACACAGCCATCAATGCTTATGAAGCTGGAGTTGAGTTGACCGTCGAGAATGCCAAAAAATTTTCTCGATTTCATCCAAGGTGTGGAACATCCTTCCTTCTCATAGTTACTCTAATCAGCATCCTGTTTTTCTCAATTATGCCTAATGTGGGATACTTCATGAGACTAGCCTATAGGGTTCTTCTCATTCCTGTAATCGGCGCTGTATCCTACGAGGTTTTGAAGCTCAGCGACAGGTACAAGAACTCAAAAGTTATGAAAGTTCTGGTAGCGCCGGGCCTAGGGCTTCAATACTTAACAACAAGGAAACCAGACGAGAAGATGATTGCGGTTGCTTTAAAAGCTGTGAAAGAAGTTAATACGCTGGAAAAATCTGACTGAAATGTCTGGAACCATTAAAAAAATGTTTATAAGGGAACAGTTGTTAGTTAGGCAAACATGAAGAAGAAGCTTCTGCTCAGCGGCGAGAAAAGACAGTACGAAGCTAAGGACATTGCCATTTTCGACGACTCCGAGAGGCTCAAGGCTGTTTTGAGCAAACTTAGCTGGAAAATTCTTCAGCTCCTCAGCGAGAAAGAAATGTACCCCATGGAGATTGCAAAGAAACTGAAGGTACACGAGCAGAAAGTCTACTATCACATTAGAAAATTAGCAAGAGCGGGTGTAGTGAAAGTTGTTAGGGAGGAGGGAAAGAAGGGAGCTGTTGCAAAATACTACAAAGCTTCTTTCCCCGCCCTTGGAGTTGAGCTTCCCTTTGGTTACCGAAGAATCAAAACCATCGCCGTTCCAAGCCTAGACGAGAAAATGAAACAGTTCCTCAGTCCCCTTCTGAAGGAAGACGGCACTTTCGATGGAAAAATCGTGGTTGGTAGCCCTGACCCTCACGGACCCTTCAAGTCCAGAGCCAGAGACGGTCACTACGCTTCCTATTTGACGCTTTTCCTCGGCCAATTCACTGATCTACCCGAGGACTTCCCCATAAAGCTGGACGTTGACGTAAAGGCTGAGAAGGACGAAAACAACAACCTAATCCTAGTAGGCGGACCCGGAACAAATTTCCTTACCCAAGAGGTCAACGAGTTCTTGCCAATACGATTCAACATGATGCCCTCCAAGCATGGATTCCTCTTAGGCGGATTAGTCTCTGAAAAAACCAGAAACGTCTACACCGCCGACACTGTAGGCGTAATAGCAAGGATAACCAACCCTTGGAACAAGGAAAAAAGGATAATCGTTCTTGCAGGAAACAAGGCTGTTGGAACAAAGGCCTGCGTTTTAGCCCTCGCGAAATTCTGGAAAGAAGCCCTAAAGAATTTTGAAGGCGAAGAAGAGTTTGCAACCGTAATTCAAGGATTCGACCTAGATGGAGATGGAAAAGTAGACTCCATAGAAGTTCTTGAATAGCCTTCTGAAACCAAGAGAAACCGCAATAAGGCACCATAACAAAATAGCCCACTGACAAGATTATGAACCCGGTAATCACCGTCATTTTTGCACGTGGACATGAAAACATACAAGCGACCCACAGAACAACATTCGAAATCACAAAAGAGCTGACCCTAACCAAGTGTGGCGACTGCATAATCGCCATAGGTGCAACCAAGGGCGCAGCCGATTTGCCTCTGGATTTTAAGGAAGCCGCACGAAGTGAGGGCGCGCAAATGATGATAACAATCGAGGCTGGAGAACTGAAGGAAGTGATAAGGGCTAGGGGAAGCCGTCGGTTGTTGTTCACCCACCCCACAGACTTGGTGGCGAGGAAAAGCAACTACATTTGCGGTCGAACACTGGCGATAAGGGCGGACAAGGCTGCCATCGACCTTTCAAGAAAACTTATTGAAAAAATAAGGGACTCCAACCAAAAAATCAGGATAACACTAGCTGTGGAGAATTATTGAATTTTTGCGTCAACAGCCACCTGCCAGGTGAAGGGCGCTGTCGCTCGAACGATTCTAGCCAACAAGACTTCTTTAACCTCCCGATTGGTTTGTTTCATGGCTTCGATTAATCGAACCTTAGCGGTTTCCATGGGGTTAGACGCGCTTGTGAACTCATAATAATGCATAATACCGCCTTCTGGCTTGATCGCCTCGCAAGCCACATCAACGTATTCTATAGCTCTTTCGGGCAAGTTCATGATCACCCGATCCGCAACTCCCACAAACCCTTCTCTAACAACCTGCCTAGCGTCGCCAAGAATTGGCACGATTTTCTTTTCGACACGGTTCACGGCGACATTTCTTCTCAGAAGGTCTACGGCATCTGGATTTACGTCTATGGCGTACACCCGCACGTTCTCACGTTTCTTTGCAATTAGGATAGAGAAGGGACCGACTCCTGCAAACATGTCAACCACTGTTTCGCCTTCCCTCACCAGCGAAGCAACTCGATCGTGCTCGTGGGAGAGTCTAGGCGAAAAGTAGGCTTTCGCAAGGTCAACATGATAAACACAACCGTGTTCCCTGTGAACAGTCTCTGTTTTTCCAATGCCCGCTATAACCTCGAACTCTCTCAAACGATAAACGCCTTCAACGGCGCCAGACTTAGCCAAAACCGTGCTCACATGCTTATGCGTCTTCATTATTGCTTCGCCGATGGTCTTTTTATGACTCTCAAGTTCTGGAGGAATCTCTACAACGGCAATATCTCCAACAAAATCTATGGCGTGAGGAAGACTTGCCAAAAGATGAGGAGGCAACTTGTCCTCGAGCATGTCAACGAGTTTAAGGGGGCGTTTTGTTCGTTCGGAGAATCTGTGAGTGGAAATTTCAAATTCTGGAACACTTCTCTTTAGTTCTTTAATGTGTTCGGGAAGCGGCTTCCTCAACAAGGGTATATATAAATAGTCTTCCACCTGCTTAACCCTCAGCTTTCTGTTGAAAAGATTAAGCCTCCCAACAAGGCGGATGGCCTTTTCACCTAAAGCTTTGGGAACCCTTAAGCAGGATGTCTCAGACACCTTTGACCCCAAAGTATTCAGCAAGAACCCATTTAAAAATTCATGAGGTTTAGAAGTCGCAACTACAATTTTCAAAATTTTGTGGCGGGCCCGCCGGGAATTGAACCCGGGACCTACGGGTTAAGAGCCTCAACCTAGTTCCCGTACTAGTCCGCCGCTCTACCTTGCTGAGCTACGGGCCCTCCTTCTAGTTTTCTATACATAGCTACCCTAATATCTTTCGTTGGCGAATTCTTGTAGGTTAGCTGGAGCTGAGGGTTTTGGGCGAGCTTGTCTTTGTAGGCTTAGGCTTGTACGACGAGAAGGACATTTCACTCCGCGGCCTCGAAGAGATAAGAAGGGCGGACGCGGTTTTTGCAGAGTTTTACACCAGTTTGATGCCTGAATTGTCGCTCCAAAAACTTAAAAGACTCGCTGGAAAGAGAATCGCAGTGGTTTCGAGAAGAATCTTGGAGGAAGAAGACGGAAAGCCCATTTTAGAAGAAGCAAAGAAGGGAAAGGTCGCTTTCCTGGTTCCTGGCGATCCCCTGATTGCAACGACTCACGTGGATCTACGAATTCGCGCTGAAAGGCAGGGAATTAAAACACGAGTCGTACATGGGCCTTCCATTGTTTCGGCTGTCATGGGACTTTCAGGCTTACAGAATTACAAGTATGGAAGAAGCGTGACCATCCCATTTCCCGGGGAGGGCTTCGCTTATGAAGCTCCCTATAGAGTAATTATGGAGAACCGAATGATGGGGCTTCACACCTTATGCTATTTGGATATAAGGGCGGAGGAACAAAGATACATGACCATCAAAGAGGGATTGCAGTCGCTTTTAGATATAGAAAAACAAAAGAGGAGGCATGTAATTACGCTGAGCACCCTGGTTCTAGGCGTGGCGAGAGCAGGCTCCGACGATCCCACGGTTAAAGCGGGCTACGTGGGAGAAGTAATGAACCACAACTTTGGTCCTCCGCCCCACATCCTCGTTTTCCCAGCTAAGCTTCATTTCATGGAAGCTGAAGCCCTCATAACTTTGGCAGGAGCGCCTGAGCAGATTAGGGAGATGGTTGAATGACCTTGGAGGAAATGGTGTCAAAGTACATTAGAAACACCGAGCGTGTTTTCAGCGAAATAAAGTTCGCTTCGGGTTCTGCGCACATTGAAGAGGGAAAGATTGAAGGTGTTGTAGAAACTGCTAAACGTTATTTGGAAGACGCTAAATACTATCAGAAGGAAGGCAAGCTTGAAATAGGCTTGGCTTCGGTTGCCTACTGTGAGGGACTGCTAGATGCCTTACGATTGCTAGGAGCCGTAGAGTTTTCATGGTAGGAAAAACAAAAAAGAAAAGGGTTGTCTTGGCTTCAGGCACCTTTGATCTGCTGCATTTCGGCCACGTGAAGTATCTGGAAGCGGCTAAGAAAGCTGGAGGAGAAAACGCGGAATTAGTCGTCATCGTAGCCAGAGACAGCACCGTTGAAAAAAGGAAGGGAAAAAAACCAGTGATGCCTGAGGATCAGCGGAGGTCCCTTGTTGAGTCTTTAAAGGTGGTAGACGAGGCGCTTTTGGGCTACGAGAAATTCGACATAAGCGAGGTGGTTGAGAAGATAAGACCTGACATAATAGCCGTGGGACACGACCAAGACGGCATAGAAAGGGAAGTGCGAAAGGCCATAGCGGAAAAGAATCTAAACATTCAAATCGTCAAAATTGGAAGATTTGGAAAAGAGGAACTAAACAGTTCTTCAAAGATAAAGAGAAAGATCATTGAATCTTTTAAGAGATAAAATCATAGTCACGGTAAAGTGAGAACTTCCACCTTCACCTTGTTTCCATCTTTCAATTTTAGTCGACCGCGCAGAAACGTTGGGGCAATGACCTCCAGCACGGACGCATTATAGTGGCTTCGCATGGCGTATACGACTGCGCCCTTCATTTTGTTGTTGATTATGGCAGGGTAGCATTTCACGGGTCCGAAGGTTCTGGATTCATTCTTGAATCCTTGGATTTCAATGGCGGGATAAGCTTCGAGTTCTGATCTTGTTTTTATGTCGTATTCGGTTGTTAACTTGAGGTTGAGGGTTCCTGGGTAAGGGTCAAACCCGAGTTTTTCCATGAACTGCTTGCGGTATCCCTCCTTAGTTACGTAGTAGGCTCCTTCGCCCAGTCCAGTGAACAAAACACCTTCTAAAGTAATGGATGGGGGATACGCTGCTTCAAATATTAAGCGCAAGTTAGAATACAGTTTCTTCAACTCAGCCATTCCTGAGTCCGTGATTTTGACCAAACAGCCTTCTTGGGTTATTGTTCTCTTTATCCAGCCTCTCTTCTCCAGTTCGATGAGATGACGCGAAGCCGTTTGCTGGGAAGCCTCCATCTTTTCGGCTAGATATTCTGTAGAGACCTTGACGGTTCGGCTACACGCGCCTAACTCTGCCAACTTGTAAAGGGTAAAGAGGTGTTTCCACGACCGTGCGCCGAGGTTTGAAGAGTCCACTCAAATCGCCTTATTGAGGAAGATCAAACTGCCTATATAAGCAAAGTGTAAAAACCTACTAAAATGTAGGGTGCATCTAACAAATTACGGTTGCAGGATGTTTTGCAGAAGGGTAAACCACGAGATAGGTTGTTTATTACGTTATTCGTATGAAATTGAGATAATGCGGTTGAAATAATCCACGACTTTCCTCATGCGCTTTGGAGTTTCTTCTGTGGGGAGTTTCTTTAGCGTCTTAATGATTTCCCGAGAGCGAACGAGATCTGTTAGGGTTACTAACCCTACAAGATGGTTGTTGTCAGCCACCGGGAGTTTTTTGATTTTTTGTTTGAACATGAGTTTTACAGCGTCTTCAATGCTCATTTGAGGCTTTCCGACCACGAGGGGTTTCGACATTATCTCGCTAACTTTAGTCTTTTTCGGGTTTTTATCCTCGAGCAAAATTCTTTTCAGCATGTCTCTTTCAGTCACTATTCCAGCAGGCTTCCCCCTCTCCACAACCACTAAGCAACCTATCTCATGCTCATTCATGAGTTCCACCGCTTCCCTCACTGTTGCCTCTTCCTCAACTGTTATAACATCCTTAACCATGACGTCGCTGAGTTTCAGTGACATAGACGACTAGACCTCTTTTATTGATTTGTGGCAAAAGCCACTTTCTGAAAAATGTGTATTTGCGTTTCCCATTTATGTGTTAAGAAGGAAAAATACTTATTTTAGATTCAAAAACCGTCGCGCTTGACCGCTTTATACAACTTGATTGATGGTTAGTTTTATTAGTTACGTAAACCTATGGAAAAAAGGACAACTTGTTCCCTAACCACTTATAGAGGTGAATCAAATAGTGAGCGAAGCTTTCGCTCCTATCCTTTTCCAATTAGGCATGGGCGGAATTGGCGGATTTTTCATCGGATACACCATTAGGAAAGCTATCAAAATTGCTTTGATTCTTGGGATAGTCGTCTTCTCTCTCTTGTTTTTGGTATACGCAAAAGTGATTGGCATAAATTACGGTGAATTGGTTAACGCCGTGTCAAGTTTCTTTGAAACCGTTAACCCACTACTGGGGTCGCTGGCACCTCTCTTGGTTCATTTACCACTTATAGGCGGTCTCATCGTCGGTCTCATAGTTGGATATAAAATGGGTTGACCGCCCTATTCCGCTCTAATGTATTTTTGTAGTTCCTGCCAGATAGCCTTTATATCCAGTACTTTACCTTCGATTGGCTCCATTTTCTTGCTTAGGGTCTCGATGCGTAAAACGCCCTTCTTTTTCACCAACCCTTTCTCATCGTAATACAATGTCCTAATGTTCTCCAACCTTTCGGAGATAACTCTATCCTTCCTAAAAACAACTCCTCTACGTCTATGAAGCAGTATTCTCTGATCCGTTATGTAAAAATCAAAACGATCGTTGAGGGTTTTAACTTTACCACTCTGGAATATTATAACTTCGCCGGGCAAGAGGAAATCTTCAAGAACCAAACCGCTCTCCTTTCTCATGGTTGACTTTGGAATTCATATTTTTTGTGGTGGTATTCAGTCGGAGGAGCCAGACTTTAGAGCTCTTATAAAAAAATTTTTAAGAGTCTTAACGAATGCTTCGCAAAACCTTGAAAACCTTTACGATTTCTCTTTTAATTTTAAAACCATTTTCCTAAAAATGCTTATAGAAGTCTTTTTAGATTAAATAAAGCTTGAGAAAAGGAGCTTTGTAGAGGGGTGCGCTCTAGAAACAAGGAAAATTGAGGCATCACCGATGTGTGGAATATTTGGTTGCATCCTTAAAAATGGCCACGCGGCACCCATCATTCATACAGCCCTAAAGAGGCTTGAGTACAGAGGCTACGACTCTGTGGGAACAGTAACCGTCCATGAGAACAAGCTGTTCATAAAAAAGGATAAAGGAAAAATTGATGAAGTTCACGTGCTACATAACTTGGACGATCTTCCCGGTCGGGTTGGAATAGGACACACAAGGTGGGCGACCCACGGGGCGCCGTACCAAGCGAACGCTCACCCTCACACTGATTGCAAGGAGCAAATCGCTGTTGTTCACAACGGGATTATCGAAAACTTCGCGGAGTTAAGGATGGAACTCGAAGAGCGGGGACACGTCTTTCGATCAAAAACTGACACCGAGGTTATTCCCCACCTCATTGAAGAAAAATTGACGGAAGGCTTAACCCTTGGCGAAGCAGTACGCGAAGCTTTGAGGCAGGTGGATGGGTCTTATGCCATCGCTGTTGTTTCAGTCATGGAGCCTGACAAGATTGTTTGTGCTCGGAAAGAGAGTCCTCTCGTTGTAGGCGTTGCTGAAAACGCTCTTTACTTCGCATCTGACATTCCCGCTTTTCTCCCATTGACAAATAGGTCCGTTGTTATTCAGGATGGAGAAATGGTCATTCTAAATGATGAAGGATACGAAATCAGGAAGATTATTGACTGGACACCGATTACAAGGGAACCCGAAGTCATTGATTGGACTCCTGAAATGGCTGAAAAACAGGGTTATCGCCACTTTATGCTTAAGGAGATTCATGAGCAACCTTCCTGCCTCAGAAACACGCTTAGATTGCAGGACCAATACCTAGAGCTTATGACCACCTTCATCGATCGAGCTGGAGAAGTCTTCCTCGTGGCTTGCGGAACCTCTTATAACGCCTGCCTTGCATCCTCTTACATGTTTTCCAAACTGGCACTTTCAGCGACCCACCCTGTTATTGCGTCGGAGTTTGTCGAGCAACATGGAAAATCCGTCAACATAGACAGCACTCTTCTAGTCGTCAGCCAATCTGGAGAAACCGCCGACACCCTAGCAGCCGTGGAATGTGCGAGACAACGCGCCGCCACTGTTCTGGGACTGACAAACGTCATTGGACCCACTCTAACTCGTGTTGCTCGCGTCTATGTCTGTCAACAGTCGGGTCCAGAGATAGGGGTTGCGGCTACGAAAACCTTTACCTCCCAGCTTTCTGTGCTCTCTCAACTTGCGTTGCGACTTGCCAAGAAAAGGGGAAAAATCTCCCATGTGGAAATCGAGCACCTCGAAGAGAAACTGGAGCAAATGCCAGAGATCATTGAGAGGATTATTCAGACCCAAGAGGAAAAGGTAAAACAACTTGCCAAGAAGTACAAAGACAAACAGTGCTTCTTCTTCCTGGGGAGAGGAATAAGCTATGCCGTAGCCCTTGAGGGCAGACTAAAACTCATGGAGATAGCCTACGTTCCATCGATAGCCTATCCCGCTGGAGAGAGCAAGCATGGACCCATCAGCCTAATCGAACCAGGCTTTCCCGTTATCTTCATCTGCCCAAAGGATGACACCCACAGAACGGTCATAGGAAACATCATGGAAATGAAGGCTCGAGGAGCATCCATCATCGCAATTATTGAAGAGGGAGACAAAGAAATAAAATCCTTGGCCGATGATTACATCGAAATATCGACAGGCTTGCCTGAAGTTCTTTCACCTATACCATACGTAATTCCACTACAGCTCTTCGCATACTACATGGCGGTTGAGAGAAAATGCGACCCAGATATGCCTAGGAACCTAGCAAAGTCGGTCACCGTCAAGTAGAGCCGCAAATTCTTAAGGCATAAGCATGTAGTTATTCTTGTGAATGGAAAATGGAGAATCAGGCTTGGGAAGAATTAATCGAGAGATTGACTAGAGAGGGAATCCTTCGGTCGCCTAAGGTCATTCAGGCATTACGACAGGTTTGTCGGCAGCCTTTTCTTCCTGAAAGAGCGAAGTCCTACGCGGCGGTGGATTCCCCGCTTCCAATAGGGTTTGGGCAAACCATTTCAGCGCCTCTCGGTTGATCCAAGCGGTCAACTGGGCGAAACATGGTATCCATAATGGATGAAGCCCTAGAATTGGAAGTGGGGCACAGAGTCCTAGAGGTAGGAGCAGGCTCAGGCTGGCACGCCTCCACCATAGCAGAGATTATAGCGCCAACCGACACACCGAAGGAAAAATGGGGACATGTCTACACCGTGGAAATAATCTCTGAGTTGGCTGAGTTTGCGAGAAAAAACATTGAGAAGGCAGGATATGGAGATCGCATCACCATTGTATGCGGAGATGGCTCCATGGGATACCTGGAAAAGGCTCCCTATGATCGAATCTTGGTAACGGCGGCGGCTCCAGATATCCCCAAGCCCCTTATTGAACAGCTAAAAAATGGAGGAATTTTGGTTATCCCAGTTGGGGGCATTCACCTTTACCAAACTCTGGTACGAGTTAGGAAAATGGATGGACAGATCATAGAGGAGAATCTGGGTGGAGTTGCGTTTGTGCCTCTTACTGGAAAACATGGATATAGGCCATAGATTGGTCAAGCGCCGAACCATGTTTCAAGGGTTACCTTTCCCTTAGCCTTTTTTAGTCCTTCAGTCATTTTGTTGAGGGCTTTTCGCACGCGTTCTTCTGAAAAGTCTCTTTCGCGGCACAGAAAATCTACGACACCTTCTATGTCAGGGTCTTTCCAAGTCAACTTGTAGTTGTCTGTCACCTTTGGGTTGAGGAAGATTTCCCGTATTCTTTGGGGTTCAACCGGAAACTCCGCTCCTTTCAGCTTTGGTAGCGATTCCTCGAGGTTTCCGTATTGTTTTATCAGTTTGAGCGCTGTTTTTGGTCCTATTCCTTTCACGCCTTCGGGGTTGAAGTCTGTTCCCAAGAGGATGCCAATGTCTACGAGCTGTTCGCGGGTGATTTCCAATTCTTTAAGAGCATGGTCCAGTTCTACGGTTTCCGGGATGACTTCAACATATACGGGTTTTCTCGGAAGTTTCCTTCTTCCGCTTATTGTTACGTTTCTCACAAGCATGGGTGCCCCAAAGAGGAGGCTGTCATAGTCTTGGCTGGCGCAATATTCGGTGTCACCCTTTCTCGTCATGTGGGCTGCTTGGGCTTCACCTTCTGATGGTGCTTGAACCCATGGCACACCCATCTGGGTGAGGAGTCTTTTCGAGTCTTCAGCCATGTAGTCTTTCAGCCTTGAGGTCATTTGGGCGTAGGTTCGCGCTTCCTCCATTCTGCCTTCTTGCAGCGCCCGTTCGTACTTAACTAAGGCTTCTTCTTTCATTTTGGCGCGGCGTTTAATTTCCACTTCTTTAAGGGCTGGTGGTACCCCGTCAAATACGTAGACGACTTTGATGCCCATCTCAACGAGGTTGGCAGTTCGGTACAGTAAGCCGCTTAGGTGGCTAGTGATTCTGCCGGTGCTGTCTTTCAGCGGGGTTCCATCTGGCTGACGAATGATGGCGAGAAACTGGTAAAGGGCATTGTAGGCGTCGATGGCTATGGACTTTCCGCTAAGGCTTTTAAGGTCTACCCTCGTTTTAGGCACCAAGTCTCCTAGATTCACGCCCAAATCGTTACACCGCTACCTAAAACCATCCTAAAGTATTTATCTGTATAAAGAGGAGATCGGTTTCAACTTTCTTTCTTCTCGATTAATTCAACTCTTCTTTTTCCTCTGGTGCGCGCCGAAACATAGACTTTGCCTTCAATTTCCATTTTCATCAACGTCTTGTTCAGGTCTCCAAACCCTACGTCCCCGTAAGTTTCCTTTAGCAAATCGTACAACTCAACATCAGTTAAGGGACCCTTTCTATTCAAAATTTCCACTATTGTCGTGAAAAGGGGATGAGGCTTCCAAGTTTTTATAGACATTTTTCCACTCCTAACGACATAAGGCTACGCCACAGGTGTCGTGGGTTTCCTCACTTGTCGAATCTGCTTCATGAAACCTTTATACCAAGCCTCCATGTCGGGCAGTATGCTTGGTCCAATTTTTTTCATGGCTTCTCTGAAATCATCTAAAGTGACTTCTTTGGCTTTTATGTCTCTCCGTAAGGCATTCAGCGCAGCTTCTCTACAAAGCGCTTCTATGTCTGCTCCAGAATAATTTTTCGTCATACTGGTCAGACTGGATAAGTCTACATCCTTAGCTAAAGGCATGTCCTTTGTATAAATCTTGAAGATTTCCAGCCTAGCCTTTTCGTCTGGCTCTGGAACGTAAATTAATCGGTCAAATCTTCCAGGTCGAAGAACCGCGGGGTCCACTATGTCAGGTCTGTTGGTGGCGGCTATGACAACCACATTCTCCAGAGTGATGATTCCATCCATCTCTGTTAGGAGTTGACTTATAACGCGCTCGGTTACGCCGCTGTCGGCGTAGCCCATCCCCCTTCTGGGCACAAGGGAGTCAAATTCGTCGAAGAAAATAACCGATGGAGCAGCCATCCTTCCCTTCCTAAACACCTCTCGAATGGCCTTCTCTGATTCGCCAACCCACTTGGAAAAGACTTCCGGGCCCTTTATGGTGACGAAGTTTGCCTCGCTTTCGGTCGCCACCGCCCTCGCCAACAGGGTTTTTCCACATCCTGGGGGTCCACAAAGCAGTATGCCTTTTGGCGGTCGTATGCCCATCCTTTTGAAGACCTCGGGATTTTTTAGGGGCCATTCCACAGACTGTTTAAGTTCTTCTTCCACGTCTTCCAAACCGCCTATTTCTTCCCAGTGAACCGCTGGTATCTCTATGTATACTTCTCTCATGGCTGTCGGCGTGATTTCTCTGTAGGCGTTTAAGAAGTCTTCCATTCGAACCTCCATCTTCTCCAGAACGCTGGGTGGGATACGCTCTTCCTCTAGATTTATTTCGGGTAGGTATCGCCGTAAGGCTTTCATGGCGGTTTCGCGGGCTAGTGCAGCCTGGTCTGCTCCCGTGTAACCATGCGTCATATCGGCGAGTTTCTTCAAGTCAACGTCCTCAGCCAGCGGCATCCCCCTTGTGTGTATTTGCAGTATTTCATACCGTCCATGCTTGTCAGGCACCCCTATTTCTATCTCCCGGTCGAACCTTCCTGGTCTTCTCAGGGCGGGGTCGAGGGCGCCGGGCCTGTTTGTTGCGCCTATGACGATGAGGTTTCCCCTTCCAGCCAATCCATCCATCAAAGCGAGGAGTTGAGCGACAACCCTCCTCTCCACCTCGCCGGTAACTTCCTCTCTTTTGGGTGCGATGGCGTCAAGCTCATCAATAAAAATGATGCTAGGCGCATTTTTCTCAGCCTGCTGAAACATCTCGCGGAGTCTAGCTTCTGACTCACCGTAAAACTTGCTCATTATTTCTGGACCGTTTATGGAATAGAAGTTGGCTTCTGACTCGTTTGCTACTGCCCTCGCCAGCAGAGTTTTTCCACAGCCCGGTGGACCATGCAATAAAACTCCTTTTGGGGGCTCTATTCCAAGCCTCTGGAAGAGTTCCGGGTGTCGCAGCGGGAGTTCAACCATTTCTCGTATTCGCTGAACCTCCTCGTGGAGTCCCCCTATGTCCTCGTAGGTGGTGCGGGGCATACCTTTGGCTTCTGGAACAGGCTCTGCTAAAATCTGCACGTTTGTTCTGTGTGTAATCCTTACGATTCCATGAGGGCGTGTTTTTGTTACCGTGAAGGGTATGGCGTGGCCCAACATCATGACGAGGGTTGTGTCTCCTTCCACAAAGGTTCTTTCCATAAGCCTGTTTTTTACAAAGTTGGTGAAGTCTTCATCTACATTCAGTCGCATGTCTATTGGAGCCAGAACAACGCTTGTTGCGTCGTTTACTTTCGCTGGACGAACTACAACGTACTCGTGCATCGCCACTCCAGCGTTTTTGCGGGTAAACCCGTCGATTCGTATGATCTCTCGGTTTTGATCCTCAGAGTAGGCTGGCCAAGCTATAGCCGCAGTATTCCTTTTTCCCACAATCTCTACTACGTCGCCCGCTGAAATGCCTAGCCTTTGCATGGTTTTTTGATCGATTCTGGCGATTCCTCTGTACACATCGCGTTGTCTGGCGTCTTCGACTCTGAGTTGAACCTCGCTCACTTCTTCACCGTCCTTCAGTTAGTTTCTAGACGTCCACATCTCGAAAGACCGACTATCCTATATAAACTTTAAAGGGTGCCGTTAGGTTGCGGGTGATCCTTTCTATAGATAGACCCCTAGTTTTTTCTTTATATACTGTCAACTTAGAAATTGGCGACGCGGTGCAAATAGGCTTTCTGTACATCAGGTTTTGATTTGAGTTGCTAATTTCTTTCCGAACTCTTTGCATTTGGGAAGCTCTGCCTCTGCAATTGGGCCCTTCATCCCTTGAACTCTTATTGATAACCCAGGAGCAATCATTTCCAATTCGGGAACCTTTTCGTTTATTCTCTTCTCCATTTTCTTCACTGCTTTTTCGAAGTCCTCTCCGAGATATGTGTCAAAAACAGCAAACTGTTTTTCACCAAGATTCAGTTTCCCAAGTTTATCGATAAATTTTTTGATGCCTCTTGTTGGTCCGCCAAAATGATTTGGAGAACCAATCAAAATCGCGTCATAATTAGCTATTTGGTTGAGGTCAACTTTTTTTGGCTTCACTGAGGACTGTTTCTATTTCTTTGATTTCCTTGATTCCTTCTATGATTTTTTCCGCTACAAGTTTGGTGTTACCATACTTTGACTCATAAACAACTATAACTTTCGCTAACAAGTCCACCCCTATTTATAATTCATCAAAGTCAGATATATCTTTTAAATGGATGCGTAATCTTTTATTTTAGGGATATATACTGCCAAGAAAATAACTTAACTGATTCTGCGAACCATTAATGTTTCTATCTGGCTGATTTCTCCGATTTTGAGGAGGTAACTCTCCAACTCATCTAACACTCCTGACCTGTCTTCCGGAAGAATGATGTGCGCAATTAATGCTTTAAGTCCGAAGGCTATGGGTTCTTCAGCGAACCCATGAACTGAGGCAAACTCTGGCAACTCCTTCTTTATTTTTTCCTTCAACAAGTTCAGGTCAACCGTGGCTTCGGACGGAAAAATTTTGAAGGAAATAACAACCTTCCCCAAACTTCTCTCTCCTATGGCCCTGTAAATCCACATTTTGGACAGCGGTATGGTCTCCCAAACTTTCGACATTTAGAGCAACGCCAAATAACTATTTCCCCGCAGTTTGGGCACGGAAATTTTGTTGCCTCTTCTCCCGGAGGAACGATTCTATGGCAGGAGACGCATGTGGGCATGGCGATGCTTACTCTCTCACTCACAGCGACACCTCATGGAAAACTCGATATAGACGCCACTCTCTTATATATGTGTTACCTTTTTAACGCATCTTTAAAGACTATACTAAATTGATGACACAGGACGAGAGAAGAGAAGTGAACGAAAAAACCGACATTATCGTCGTTGGAGGAGGCCCCTGCGGTTCATTCTCAGCTTTAACAGCCGCAAGGCTGGGCGCTGAGGTTTCAGTGTTTGAGGAGCATAGGGAGATAGGCGTCCCAAAGCACTGCGCCGGGCATCTGAGCATTGCTGGGCTGAAACGATTAGGCATACGCTTACCCCATAGAATCATCGAGAACGAATTCAAGGGAGCCATTTTCCACTCGCCTTCGGGAAAAAATTTTGTAATAAGACGTGCTTCCCCTGTAACTTGTGTTGTTAACAGGGAATTATTTGATAAGTACATATCAAATCTCGCCATTAAGTCTGGTGTGAGATACTTTCTGGAATCGAGGGTGAAGTCGTTTCTTTTTGATTCAGGCTTTGTCGCTGGAGTTGCCTTCAGAAAAGGACGAGTTGAAAAAAGTTTGGCGTCAAGCGTTGTGATAGACGCTGAGGGCTGCTCATCAACTCTTTTGAAGAGAACAGGACTACAAACGCTCGACGGCTCCATGGTTGTCAACGCCATTCAAGCAGAAGTTGACAGAGTAGACGAAGTGGACTTGGACATGGTTGAAGTCTATCTTGGAAGAAGATACGCTCCAGGCTTTTTCGCTTGGATAATTCCTAAAAGAGACGCCTCAGCCAAGGTAGGTTTAGCCGCAAGGACAGGCAACCCCAGAGAATACCTGCATCGATTCATGCGAAAACATCCAGTGGCATCTGAGAAACTGAGGAGAAGCGACATCACCAACCTTTCTGTTCACCCTATTCCGCTTGGAGGACCCATTCCCAAGACATATTCAAATGGGCTCCTCGTAGCAGGAGACGCAGCCTCCCAAGTGAAACCAACAACTGGGGGCGGAGTAATCGTTGGGCTTTCGTGCTCCAGAATTGCGGGTGAAGCTGCTTATGAAGCTGTAAAGAAAAACGATTTTTCTGAAGCCCTTCTGTCGCGATACCAGTCCCGATGGAAAGAATTGATAGGTTTCGACTTGGTAGTGATGCGCCAAACTAGGAAACTGCTCAACCGCCTGAGCGATCGCAAAATAGACAAAATCGTGGAGTTATGTGGAAGATTGGGAGTGAATAGTTTCCTTGAAGAGGCTGGGGATCTTGACTTTCAAGGAAGGTCGCTGATCCGCATGATTAAACATCCAACGGCGCTGATTGTAATGCTTTATTCCATCTTTTCATCGCTGGGCTTCTCCAAACCTGCTTTCTCGCCCGAAACGACTGTATAGCGCTCGCCTCGGCGCCAAACTTCGTGATTGAAGTTAAAATTCTAGGATGCAAACGCAAGAGTATTTAGTCAACTTTAAATTTCTGGTTGTGTGATGAGAAATTATGGTCTTATACGTGGCGTACAGAGCTTCTAAAGAATCAAAGGATAGAAGCGTCCTTCCTCATCGTTTGAAACAGTTAGGATGTAAACAGTTACATAGGGCTTTCTGGAAAATAGACGAAGATAAAGTTAACACGGTTCTGAAACTGCTCGAGAAGAATCAGCCAATACTTCTAAAGAGGGAAAGGGAGATTAGAAAGCCTCAATGCATGAAAAATAAGGGAACCTCCCAGCTTGGAAGCTTGGTTATCGTTATGTACTCAACTCCAAAGGAGATTAAAAGGGAAAAAGTAAAGAACGTCCTCAAAAGGGCGCCTTGCATTCGCCTCTGTCGATCCGTTTATGCCTTTTCACAGAAGCATTCACTTTTTGATAAGAACAACGAGCTGGTTGACGCTCGGAAGTTCGCAGCCTTTATTAAAGGAATTCAAGAAGATGTCAAGGTTATTCCACGTGCAGTTATTGTAAATAGAGGTTCCATTGAAAGACTTTTAGAAGAAATAAGACAGCGAGTTGAAAATGAGGTCTATGACATTAATAGATGTTGTAAAGAACTCTACGATAGAGTTCTTGGGGGAGAACATGATGTACGGCGAATAAGAGTTTCGCTTTCAAAGAACAGAAGAAGATTCATAACAGTAAAGAAGGTAGCTGCTTTTTATGAAAAATGGTTGGGAATGGACTTTTCAAGAAGCTTGATGAGGGCATATAGAGCCGTTGAAAAGGTTAATTTCGTAGTTAAAGAAGATAAGATGTTGATGATGGCATCTTATATATTTCACAAGTAAGTAGTTTCATCACCCAATTTTAGTTCTCTTTTGGCACATAAAGGAATGAACACGGTCTATCTTAACCTAAGGCATCGAATTTCGCTCTTTTGGTCAAAAGATATTCTCTTTTCTTTATTCCGTCGAAAAAAACAATTTTCCGGTCTATTCTTCCTCTATGCAACCCTTATTTGAATAATGCAAAGCTACCGTCTCTCGGAGGATGCGAATAATGTCCAGCAGATATAAAGCAGAAGAAGAGGAAGAATGGGAAGAAGAGGAATGGGAAGAAGAACCTGAAGAAGAAGAGTGGTAGCTAATCACGTGCGTTAATGGACAACAAAATATACTTTTCTTTTTGACGGACACACCTACAAGAGACAATGCGATTCAGGTGTGCGTAACTGGTTTAAAAGAAGAAAAGCTGAAAAGGAAGAAAAGCCAAAGCGTGCGCATAGGAAGGTGACTCCGCTGTCCCAAAAATTTTCGAAGGAAAGAATTGTACCCATCGACATAGAGGGAATCGACACTATTTCAGGGATATTGACAGCGTTCAACAATACATCTTTTCAGTCTAGAAACCTAGCTCGATGCGTCGAGATACTTACAAAAATGTTAGAAGACCCAGATGACCCAACGATTTTCCTAGGTTTAGCCGGTGCCATGATTCCGGCTGGAATGAAGAAAGTCATTTCAACCATGGTTAAGAGAAAAATGGTAGATGTAATTGTTACCACAGGCGCTAACGCTTACCACGATCTAGTTGAAAGCTTTGGGCATTACCACTATAAAGGTTCGCCAGAAGTTAATGACGTCGAACTTTATCGTCATAGGATTGACAGAATCTACGACACATTTGGCGACGAAAATAAATACCGACTGGTAGACGAAAAGATCACGACACTAGCTGATGAGATTAGGGCAAAAAACCCTAACGTAGTGGCTATGTCCTCCAGAGAGTTCCTACAAGAACTGGGCGGGCTTATTGATAGAGAGGGCAAAAATGACGAGAAGGAGAGCTCATTTCTTTGGAACTGCTGGCGAAATAAAGTTCCGGTTTTTGTTCCAGCCCTATGTGACAGTTCAATAGGCTTAGCTCTGACTAGACACTACGTCAAATGTATTAAAAAAGAGCTAAAACCTTTCGTGATTGATCAAATTAAAGATAATTATGAAATATTCAAGATCAAAAAATCGTCAAAGAAAACCGGAGTAATTTACATAGGGGGCGGCGTTCCCAAGAACTATATCCAGCAAACTTCCTATTTAGAAGAAACACTTGGCGCACGTGACCGCGGGCACGACTATGGTTTTCAAATAACAACCGACAGACCAGAGTGGGGAGGCCTATCAGGATGCACCTTCAAAGAGGGCATAAGTTGGGGAAAAGACAAACACACAGGAGAATTCGTAACGTGTTATTGTGACGCAACCATCGCTCTCCCATTAATTGTAAAGGCCGTTTTAGAAAAGTTGGGGAAATCTCCAGCGATAAAGAGTACAACAGAAAGATGATTTACCAATAGGAGAGCCCACAGGTAAACTTTCTCATCTTTTCCACCGGAAAGATCGTCTGTGCAGAAGTTAGGTTAGTTTCAAGGCGAACGTCTTAATGAAAAGACTAAGGCGTATGCTGCTTAACTGTACTACTAAACTTTTGATGATGTGTAGCCATTTACCGAAGCTCTTCATCGTATTGGCGCGCTAATGAAAATGCAACAGAGAGGAACAGAGTTTAGGTTAAGAGTCCATCGCCGATTACACGGACAGAACGTTCTAAAGGTGCGGAAGGTATAAGAGGAAAACCGCGTATGGAAGGAAATTAGAGAGCGTTCTCATGGGCTGAAAAGGTGTATTGCCTGTGGAATTGGTCATTTCAGTGGTAATACTGATCGTCTCGTTAGCTGTTCTGGCGAAGGCTAGTCATTTGACAATAGTGTTGATAGAGGACCTAATTGAGCTTACTGGTCTCAGCGAAGCCTCAGCAGGGTTTGTCATCCTTTCGGTTATGACTTCCATACCCGAGATGATGGTTGCGGCTTTTTCAATATTCCAGGGTGTCCCAGGAATTAGTGTTGGTGATCTGTTGGGTTCCAACATGTTTAATATAGGGATAGTGGTAGGCGTGATGGCTATAATTGGCCCGCTTGAAAAAGTTAGGTCAGACTTCTTAGTGGAGATGGTAGATATACTGTTTCTTTCTTCGGCAATCCCTATTATCTTAGTGATCCCCTTTCTTTCAGCATTCTCCCAAACTATCGGTTCGTTTGTTGGTGTAGCCCTTATCGGAGTTTTCGTTTTCAGCGTCTATGTAATGGCTAAGGCACGGAAGGTACCATCAGTTGTGCCAGATGAGGTAACAAAAAGAAGAAGCAAAAAAGTAGTTGCTGCGAAAGTGGTTGCAGGAACAACGGTTGTCGTTCTTGCAGCAAGGTTTACGGTATGGTCGGCATCTACCATCGCAACATCTTTGGGAGTCCCTCCTATTGTTATAGGTGCAAAAGTGGTAGCCATAAGCACCTCTCTGCCTGAGTTGGCATTGGATGTGACAGCCGTGAGACGGGGGCGGATTCGCCTCGCAATAGGAGACGCTATTGGCTCCAATCTTTCAAATATAGCCTTAATCCTCGGATTTGTTCTTCTAACATCACCCTTAACAGTAAACTTAACTATCTTCACAGAAATCCTTCCTTTTCTTCTAATAACAACGCTTCTTTTATGGCGTTTTCTAACGAAGGGGGGAATACCCAAATGGGGTGGAATCCTATTGATTATGATGTATATTCTTTTCCAAGCAACACTTACAGGACTTTGATTTGTGCCTAGTTTCTCCGTCCTCGTGAAATCGGCTAGTGAGCGGATGGCTTTGGGTCTTCAACGCAACGATAATATTGCTTTTTTCAGCTTTGCCTCCATCCTCAATCGTCGTTAGCCATTGAATTGGATAAAATTTTTTAACTGGATCGGCGGTTTTTTCGTTGAAACAGCTCGAGGAAGCTTTGTGAATGATCGAACTAGCAATTTCAGCCACAATACTGTTTTTTTCGTTATCTGTGCTAGCGTTGGCTAGTCACTTCACGATAAAGTCTATGGAAGATTTTGTGGAGCTGACAGGTTTGAGCGAAGCCTCAGCTGGTTTCATAATCCTATCGATAATGAGTACTCTGCCCGAAATAACCGTAGCGGGCTTCGCGATTTACCAAGGTGTGCCCGGAATCTCCATAGGAGACATACTTGGTTCACATATGTTCAATATCGGCATCGTGATAGGCCTACTGGCGGTGCTCGGTTCGCTTAAGGCATGCTGTACTGACCTATTAGTGGAACTGGTTGACATATTATTTCTAGCTTCGATTATCCCCCTTCTCCTCGTCATATCGAGAATCACGTTTACTGGTCCACTTGTTGGGAGTCCATTTGTTGGCATGGCACTTCTGGGAGTTTTTGTCTACAGCGTATACAGAATGGCTAAGAAGAGGAGCCCTGCGTCAGAGGACGCTATGGGGCGACCGGCTCAAAGAAAGAGTCAAAAAAGGATAACAATGTGGATTATTGTGGGTGCAGTTATCGTTATTGTAGCGTCTCGTTTTGCGGTTTTTTCAGCATCTGACATTGCGTACTCACTTGGAATTCCTCCTATTCTCATAGGGGCAAGAATCGTGGCAGTGGGCACATCATTGCCAGAACTTGCCTTTGGTCTCACCGCAGCTAAACGGGGCCGAGTGCATCTTGCATTGGGGGACGCTATTGGCGCAAACCTCACAACCATAACCTTGGTTCTTGGTTTTGTGCTTCTTTTGTCTCCCTTTGCAGTTGACATCACCGCTTTCACAGAAATTCTCCTGTTTGTGCTGGCTACAAATCTCATCCTTTGGCGCTATTTAACAAGGGGCGGAATATCTCAAATTGGCGGAATCATATTCATTTTAATATATGTCCTTTTCCAGGCAACAGTCACAGGACTCTGATCGATACAAGAAAATCCAGAAAATGAAATGTTTTCTCGCTCCTGGACGGAAGTATTTTAGAAGGAAAATAGCGTCATAGATAACTTGCTGAGGTCAGAAGATGGCTGAAAAACCCTGCGCGGATTTACCTACCTTTCGATATAAACAGGTCCTTGTTCTGCGAACCGACTTAAAGATGAGTAGAGGGAAGATGGCGGCTCAAGCTGGACATGCGGCTGTTTCTGCAGCTGAGGAAGCGAGAAAGAATTTTTCTGATTGGTGGAAGGCTTGGATAGAGGAGGGACAGTGTAAAATAGCCGTGAGAGCAGAATCTGAACAAGAGCTTCTGGAGCTAAAGAAAAAAGCTAAGGAGCTGAAGCTACCTTCCGCATTAGTTGTCGACAGAGGTTTAACCGAACTTCCACCCAACACGATAACCTGCCTAGGAATAGGTCCCGCTCCTTCCAGCCAAATAGACGAAATAACAGGAAAGCTCCATCTCCTTTGAGGCTGATTCCTTGAGGGTTCCTACGCTTGAGAAGGAGCTTGGAATGGAGGTTCACGCCACCCAATCTCCGGGAATTGGAGGCAGAATCCGCCAGTTTCCAGAGGACTTTGTGGTTGAGGAAATTCTGGTTGACGATTCGAAGGCTGAGGTTTCGCCGGCTGAAACTTATGAAATCGCTGGAGAGGGACGCTATCTTATCTGCGTGCTGGTTAAGCGAAACTGGGACACTCTTTTGGCGGTTAACAAGGTTACAAGGCGTTTGGGTATAGGCCACAAGCGCATTCGAATAGCGGGTATGAAAGACGCGAAGGCCCTCACAGCCCAACACATTAGCATAAGTAGCGTCCCACCCGAGCGGGTTTTGCAGGTCAAAATCAAAGACATTACCCTTCGCCCTCTCTATTTTTCCAGAAGAAGGATTTTTTCTCAGCTTCTTCTTGGAAATCAATTTCAAGTTGTGGTCAGGACAATATCGCATGCTTCTTCGGTTATTGAACGGCGAGTTAAAGACGTACAAAGCGAGTTGTCGAGTTTGGGAGGACTTCCCAACTTTTATGGGCACCAGCGCTTCGGCACCATTAGACCCATCACACACGTTGTTGGCCGTTTTCTAGCCCAAGGCGACTTGGAAAAGGCTACGCTTACCTTTCTTGCTCAACCCAGCACACACGAACACCCCGAATCTAGGGAGGCACGAAAACAGCTGCAGGACACCCAAAACTTTGAAGAAGCACTTCGTTGTTTTCCAAGGCATCTAGGATATGAACGTCTGATGCTTGGTCACTTGGCGAAACAACCAAAGGACTTTGTGGGCGCCTTCCGAGAATTGCCTTTAAAGCTACGCAAACTTTTCGTCCAAGCCTACCAATCTTTCCTTTTCAACAAATTTCTCAGCGAACGGATTAGAAGGGATCTTCCACTTAACGAGGCTCAAATCGGGGACTACTTGGTAAACCTCGATGACCACGGGCTTCCAACAACAGGGTTCATGCAAGTAACCGCTCAGTCTCTCCAAACCGCTAAGAAGGCATTGAATGACGGAAGGATGGACACAGCCATTCCACTTATCGGTTTCAAACAGCCTCCCTCCCAAGGAGTGCAAGGAGAAATCGAAAGAGAAATTCTTGAAATCGAAAAGGTGAGACCTCAAAACTTCTACGTTCCATTCATGCCCGAAGTAAGTGCGCCCGGCGAGTTGCGAACAATCCTAGCGCCCACAATCAACCTTTCTGTTGAGGGGCCATCCAAAGATTCGGCGAATCCCTCTAGAAGAAGTGTGAGGCTGGGCTTTACGCTGCAGAGAGGTTCCTATGCAACCGTTGTTCTACGGGAGTTCATGAAGCCCCTAGAACTAATAAAAGCGGGTTTTTAACTACTTTGAAGGCTGTTGATTCTAGGCGAGGTTATGCTCGAAGAAAACCTTGAAGGGCGTCCTTGATAGATTTTAGAAATGTATGCTTGATTTTCTCTGGTTCCTCGAGGCCTTCAAGCCGGGCAATTCTGAAGTAAGCAGGGGGATGCGGGTCAAACCTGAGCCATTCAGACCTGCGGTAGCCTCGAAAAGCGGGTTCCCTCTTATACAGAGGAAAAAGTCTTCTGAAGGCGATTTTTCTCAAGGCTTCTGCCAAAACCTTTGGTTGCCCAATCATTTTGGCGGAGTCTAGGTCAGCTCTACCCTCTAAGAACTTTCCGAAGAAATAGATAAGCCCTATTGCCACTAGGAAATAGATCCAGAAGGATAGAAAACCGAAGTAGAATAGGTAGGGCCAAAACACATAAAACCGAAGCAAAAACTCCGCGCTGGACAAGGAGAACATCACCATGGGATCATGAGCCTTCAGGTGACTCAGCTCGTGGCCGACTACGCTTAACAACTCGTCTTCCTCAAGTTGCATCATGATCCCCGTTGTAACCATTATTGTTCCTAGCGCAGGGCTCGGACCCGCGGCTGCAGCGTTTGGAATGATCGTGTTAACCACCACAATATTTGGCATAGGGAGACCAAAATTATCTGATGCCTTCTTTACAATCTGGAAGAGGTTCACCTTCTTGATGGAGAAATCCTCCGGTTCACAATCTATGCCATAGTTTGCAAAAACCTTACCAGCCGTTTCACAGTCGATGGGCTTGTCAACGGCGATGGCAGCCTCATAGATTCCTTTTCTGATTTCAGGGATTTTTTTGGCATATTTCTTACGGAACTCCTCGAACTCGTCGGGTGAAAAATGGTATTGTAAGAGGTGGATTTCAGGCTGGTCTTCAGTGATTTTCCAGTTGCCACTTCTGGCTATAAGCTTTCCAGAAAAGAAGGCCAACACAAACGAGACACTGACAAAGATTAGGGGCGCATACCAGCCGAATATCCAGAAAAACAGAAAGGTGAGGGCCATTAAGGCGATGTAGAGGGGCAACATGGATTCCGTAAAGATTCTTGCAAGCATCCCGCTCTTTTCACTTTCAGGAACCACTTTTTCCCCGGGCATAAAAGCAAGGTATAATGTGGTTTTGCGGATTTCCTCTTCAAACAATTGTACTATAAGAAATAGGTCCTCGTAGAGTTGGTCCAAAAAAGATTTTGGGATGCCAGGGTCACTGAGTTTCATCGTTACCCCTATGGGAGCACTGGCATCAACCGTGACATCCACATACTGGTCTGTTTTGGGAACCAAAACTCTGTAGGAAAGATATTGTTCCTCGTTTTCGGTGATGATGCCTATGTTTTTGAAGTCTCTGTATTTTTCGTGTTGAAGCAGGTAATGGCGTCTCAAATATTCTGGGAGAAACCATAGGTTTCCGGGGGAAAGCTCAGTGTCAATCGTGTACTATAACTCAGTTTCACCAGCACCTATTTTTTGCAAACCAACCACACTAAAACTAACGTGGGGAAGAATTTTAATTTTCAACTTTCAGTGGAGCATTAACGTGCCTTTCACTGCTTAGATGTACTATACACGCGCCTATTGACTCTCTTTATGAAAAGAGGGGAGGTTGGCGGGGATACCTCGAAAAATTCAGAAGCAGACACATGTGCAGTAAGATTAAATTATCAGGTTATACCAAATGTACCCGTGAACCTCAAAACGGTGCTAGGCGCAATTGCTATTGCCATTCTTTTCTTTTTCGGTATTATATTTGCTCTAGCCTCGATTTACGCGCCCACAAGACTAATCGTTGCCACCCTGTTGTTTGCTGTGGGCTTCGGAATTGCTTACTATATTACCAAAAAACCAAAGACGATAGTTCAGAGGTTAGAAGTGTCGGGGCAGATGAAAACCGTTGCGCTCAAGTGTCCCAACTGTTCGGCTTCTGTAAACGCTAACGAGATCAAAATTGTGTCTGGCGTGCCATACGCAACATGCCCCTATTGTAGACAAACATTTGAGATAACCGAGGAACCAAAATGGTGAAGACCCATTCTTTGATGGTCGCATTTTCTGCCATATTCATTTTAATGACATTTGTGGGCACAGCAGCAGCACAGAGAGAATATCATCTGGAACACGAATGGGTAAAAATATGGATAAATCCAGAAAACGGTAGCATCGACCTACTTTACGACATAAATATAACACTCGATTCTGGTCCCAGCATAAACTTCGTATACATTGGTCAACCTAAACGCGACTTCACAATAGGAACGGCCATGGACCAATATGGTCACACGCTTGTGGCTACTGACGAGAGTTCTGGAAGCGATTACAAGGTGAAAGTCAAACTTCACGTGCCCTTGACAGCTGGGCAAACTGTGAGATTCAACCTCACCACAAACGTTGCCCGCATGATATATGAAGACACCCAAACCAACGTGGGCATGAAGTTCATTCCAACTTGGTGGGAAGAAGCAAGAGTGCTTGACCTTCAAGTGCAGATTGTTTTGCCTCCCGGGGTAACCGCAGATGAGGTAATAACAACAGAAGAGCTTTGGAGTGGCACGTTTTTTGAGGATGACCGATTATCAATTTTTTGGCAAAGAGGAAATCTTTCACCGAATCAGAGATATACCTTTGGAGTTTCTTTCCCTAAAGAGTATGTACAGACCTATGAGACAAAGCCGAGCGGTGTAGTCGCCTTTTTGCAGCAATATGGAACTGCCCTCTTGATATTTGGAGTCTCGATCGTTGCAATAGGAACCGTTGTCTATGTGGTTCACAAGAGACCATATCTAATGCCCACAATTAGAATTGAAACCCTTGGAATAAGGCACGGTTTAACAGCAGTAGAGGCTTCATACCTCCTCGATGTAAAGCCAACAAAAATAGTCACAGAAATCCTCTACAGTCTCTTACAGAAGAGAGCCATATGGGTTGAATCCGCAACTCCCGCGCTCAAACTGAAAATCATGGAACCATTTCAGAACAAGACTGGGACGCCAGAAACACCTCTCCGATACTATGAAATCGACTTTCTCAACGCAATAAAAAAAGACGGAACTCTCGACGAAGAGAAACTGGCACAAACAATAATGTTTCTCAGAGACAGTGTCGAAGAAAAATTGCGTGGATACTGCAGACGCGACACAATCGACTACTACAGAAAAATTGTGGCAAAGGCTTGGGAACAAGTGGAACAGGCAGGCACACCAGAGTTAGCCTCAAGAGCTTACGACGAACAACTGTTGTGGCTCTTCCTCGACCCAAACTATCAATCGCGCACTCAAACAACGTTCCGTGACAAAGCCTTCGAGCCGAGCCCATTCTGGTTCTGGTACTGGTACAGCTATCGTTACTATCATCCCAAACCTACATACAAACCAAACATAAAGGCACCAACCAAAGCGGCAAAGCCGCCCACAATTCCCGGAACAGATTTTGCAAACAACATTGCAAAGGCTGTAGAAGGCACCTCAAACAAGATTGTTACAAACCTCGAAAAATTTGCCAACGCAATCGTTCCGATGCCACATGCGAAATCTTCGACACAACCGGCTCACCACAGATCCAGTTGCGTATGTGCTTGTGCGGCTTGTGCATGCGTATGCGCTTGTGTATCGTGTGCTTGCGCCTGTGCAGGTGGAGGCGTAGGATGAAGGAGGTAATTGAGGATTATGAGCTTTGTGCGTAAGGTGTTTCGTGCGCCTAAGATTCCTCAAGGACGTTACACTTATCGGGGAAAAGGTGATTTCACGGGTTTGACTCTTCAGCTTCGTGTAGAGCCAGACGGTCAGGGACTATTAGTCATCAACGCCAACACGGTTCTCTATCTAAACAAGACAGCTACAGCACATGCCTTCTTCTTCATGCAAGGTATGACGACGGATGAAGCCGTTAAAAAAATCAGGCGTATGTATCGAGTGAACAAGAAAACGGCAAGGGATGATTATGAGAGGTTAATTTACACCGTAAGCACGTTGGCGCAGACAGAGGAAGTCTGTCCCATATCTTTTCTCGACGTAAAAACCGTCGAACCTTTCACCCAAGAGTTTTCAGCACCTTTACGCGTAGATTTGGCGCTTACTTTTAGATGTCAGAACAATTGTGTTCACTGCTACGCTGGCGGACCACATGAGACTTCTGAACTCACCACAGAACAATGGAAAGAAGTCATTGACCGCCTTCATCAGATTGGCGTATTCATATTGACCCTCACGGGAGGCGAACCAACCCTCCGAGAAGACTTGCCAGAACTGTTGCTTTACGCGCAAAACAAGGGGATAGTCACAGGACTCATCACCAACGGCAGAAAATTAAAAGACAGAGCCTACGTTGAAAACCTTGAGAAAACTGGACTAGACTTCATTCAAGTGACCCTAGAATCACACAAACCCAAAATCCATGACCTGATGACAGCAACCAGGGGAAGTTGGAAAGAAACTGTTGCTGGAATCAAGAACATAATTCCAACACAGATCTACGCGACCACAAACACTACTCTTAGCAAATACAACGCCTCGGATTTTTTGGAAACCATAGACTTTCTAAAAAAACTCGGAGTTGCTGCTTTTGGATGCAATAGTTTGATCTACTCGGGAAAGGCCAGCGCGATAAGCGAAGAATTCGTCTTGCCACTCGAGACACTGAGAGAACTCTTACCCAAGATTCATGATAAAGCGAATCAGCTGGGATTAAAGTTTCTATGGTATACTCCAACTCAATATTGCCGCTTTGATCCCGTTAAACTAGGTTTAGGCGTCAAATCATGCACAGCGGCGATGATCAACATGTGCGTTGGGCCGAATGGCGATGTTTATCCATGTCAAAGCTACTTTGAGAGCCTTGGTAACATCCTTAAAGATGATTGGCAAAAAATCTGGAACCACCCGCTTGCAGTGCAAATAAGAAAGAGAGAATACGTGGAACCAAAATGCAAGGATTGCCCGCAACTGCAAATCTGTGGAGGAGGATGCCCACTGGAACTACAGAAAAAGAACTACATTTGTGCCGAAACGCAGTAGACCTCTCCATATTTACTCGTGCTATTGGAAATTATACAAAACACAGACAAAATGGGGGTTCGCGGGGGGACATCATCACTAACGGCTAAAAGTGGATTTTTAAACTAAGAAAAGCAGATAAAAGTTCGTGAAGTCATTTAGATTTATTTTTTTTCTTCGCGCTTACGTTTTTCATCTATTGCTTTTCTTATCCACTCTGAAGGGTTCTGAACTTTTTTCAAATATTTCAGCTGGTCTACTCGTAAGCGCACACCATAGTGAAGCTTCTTTTCACTCATGTCGTTCCCCATAATTTAAATCAAGATTTAAAATGGAGAAAAGCTTTATGAATCTAAAATATTGATTTTGAAGTAACTTTAAACCTTTCAAAGCCTTCCATGTGCACGCGATGGATTATAAATTCATAAACGTTTTATTTTGCAAGTATCCCACAGTTAAGTTATGATTGATCGTGCGGCGGTGATCCAAAACTTCAAACTAAAAGCTTCACATCTACGTTACAAGATAGATACAAGCGACAACGAAGAAGAAAGAACGAAAACCATCAAAAGATACTGCCAGTTGGTCTATTTTTTGCTCAGCCTTTAACCCTACACTCTGAGGTAATGCGTTAGGGCGTGAGTCTGAAGCGGTCTCTCGGAAAAAGCACAACCTCCCGTATGTTCCGCTTTCCGGTAAGCGCCATAACAAGCCTCGCCAAGCCTATGGCCCACCCAGCATGTGGAGGCATACCGTAATCGAACGCCTGCAGATGAGATTTGAATGATTCAGGGCGTAGTCCCTGTTCCTTTAACCTCTTGATTAAGAGGGTTTTAGAGTGAATGCGGGTTCCTCCGGAGGCGATCTCTATCCAGTGCCACATTAGGTCGAAGCCTTCGCATAGGTCAGGGTTGTCGTCTCGCGGTTTAATGTAGAAAGCCTTCGATTTGGTTGGCCAGTCAGTTAGGAAGTAATAGTAGGGATGAAGTTTTCCCAAAGTTCTGAAGGCTGGAGTAGGGATGTCTTCACCCCACGGAATACGTATTCCCTCTTCCGCCAATTCTCGCAGTATTTCGTCATAGGTGAAACGTTTGAAAGGCGTTTCGGGAACGTCCACCTTCTTTTTCAGAATTTTCAGCTCTCTCTCACACCTTTCCTTCACATCTCTACACACGTGACTTATGAGTTCTTCAAGGACCTTCATGACGTCGTCTGCTGTTGCAAAGGCCTCTTCAATATCGATGGAAATGAATTCGCTTAGGTGGCGGCGAGTATGCGATTCCTCGGCTCTGAAAAAGGGACCTATCTCAAAAACCTTCTCAAAATCCAAGATCAGTTGTTCCTTGTATAACTGGGGACTCTGCGCCAAGAAGGCTTCGCGTTGAAAATAAGCCACTGGAAAAAGCGCAGCTCCACCTTCAGTGGCGGAAGTGATGATTCTCGGTGTGTAGACCTCTATGAAGCCCTGTTTAGATAGAAAGTTTCGCGTTGCTTCCAGCGCGACGTGTTGAATTCGGAAGATGGCTTGGTTTTCGTCTCGGCGCAGATCGAGAACACGCGTATCCAGCCGCGCATCTATTTCCGCGGGAGTTCGACCCGTTATGTCTAAGGGCAGAGGCTGTCGCGCTATCCCCAATATTCGAATTTCGCTGGGAATGATTTCTGCTCCTCCAGGAGCCTTTTCCATTTTTTTAACTGTTCCCTTCACGCCGACGCTGTATTGTCTCTGCAGCGCGTCAGCCTTTTTCGTCACCTTGCTGCTAGCCTTGTCGCGGGGAATAGTGATTTGGACGGTTCCTTCTTTGTCTTGAAGAATGATAAATCGTATGCCGCCTAGGTCTCGGATGTCCTGAACCCAGCCTAGAACCAAGACTTCCTTTCCATCTAGTTCAGGCTTTATATCTGCTGAATAATGGGTTCTGTGCCAGTCTCCTAGTTTGTCGGTTTTCATGGGAAACCCATCTGTTAACCAGAAAACTCCACTCTAAGAGTTATTCCACGGACTTTTTGGGCGATTTCCTTCAATGCTTCCACGTTTATTGGAGCCCACCTTCTTCCTCTTTTTCTTAAAATAACTCTTGTCTCGGTGGTTCCGTCAGGCAACCATATAGTGTTTATCGTGAGAATGCTCAGTGGTGCAAAGAGGTCCTCTAAGAATTTTCTGTCGTCTACCTCCTGCTCTAATATGCGGATCTTTTTTCCCGTCTTTTCACCCAAAGCCTTGAGGATTTTCCCACCATAACCTAATAGATGGGGCATGTCGCCTCGTTTGACGACTACGGCTAAAACGCCATTGGCTTCCACAGCCTTGTGAAAGTAAACGTCTTGAAGAGAAGGATACCTGTCTTCGAGCGACAAAAGTAAGCGGGCGATTTCTAAATCTACCTCACTCACCTCTCCTGACTTAAGTTTCCTCTGGCACTTTGAACATAATATTCCGCTTTTTAAGCAGAAATTGCATAATGCCGCTTTCACCCCGTCTTGAATCCTCCTTTTGAAATAAAGGAGGGGGCGGCGGAGCCTTTAAGGTTGCGTGTGCGATCCTATTTTCCTAAGGTGATTTCTATTGTGCTGACGTTTGTAGGCGTGCCACCCTCTTCGGTGGGTGCCAACTGATCTGTGCCTATGCCGATTTTCTTGACTTTCACGTCTGGCAGGAACCTTCTTCTGACAACCTCTACGACGTCTACGGCTCTGCTGATTGCTCTGCCTCTCGCCTTCACGTTTATTTCGTTTGCTCCGCCGTGGAAGAGGGTTATGCAAGCCAGCACGTAATTCATAACTGGCTTTCTCCCGATCAACACATTGTTACTTTCTGACATTTCACCGCCTCACTCCTCGTTTTTGCATTCACTAAAGCTTGCTATGCTTTTTGCTCGGTAAATAAATAGGTTGCGGTGTCTTCCTATAGAATTATTTTATGTAACAAGACTTTCGTAGATGGCGTCCAAGATGCGAAATCTTATGTTGCCTTCAAACCATAAAATAGTCCGTGGCTCCAATTGAAACTCTTTGAACACGAAGCGAAGGCTGTCTTCTCTAAATATGAAATACCAACTCCACAGGGGGAGTTAGCAACTTCTCCGACAAGAGCTTGCGAGATAGCTGCCCAAATCAACGCTCCAGTCGCCGTTAAGGCACAGGTTCTTGTGGCGGGAAGAGGGAAAGCAGGCGGAATACTCTTCGCGGGTTCGCCGATGGAAGCTGAGCATGCGGCGAAGAAACTGTTAGGCACAGAAATAGGGGGTTTCAAGGTTCGAAGCGTTTTGGTGGAAGAAAAGGTTTCTATCCAAAGGGAACTGTACTTCGGCGTGGCTATTGATCGCTCAAATCGCTGTTACGTGGCTATCGCTTCCTCTGAGGGTGGAATGGAGATAGAAGAAATTGCCGCCGCCACGCCAGAAAAAATAGTCAAGGTTTTCGTCGATCCGCTACACGGTTTTCGTTTCTACCACGCATATCAAATCGCCAAAGAATTAGGCTACTCAAGGAGCCAAATGTTGAATATCGCCACGATTTTTCTTAAACTGTATAAGGCTGCGATGGACTATGACGCTGAACTAGCCGAAATAAACCCCCTCGTTGAAACGCCTGAGGGAAAATTCGTTGCGGTGGACACCCGCCTCATAATGGACGATAACGCCCTATACCGACACCCCGAGTTTAAGAGACGCCTAATAGAAGAGGGAGAGGCTGAGTTGTCACCGTTGGAACTGGAGGCTCGAAAAAGCGGGTTGGCCTACGTGAAACTTCAAGGAAATGTCGGTGTGATTGGAAACGGCGCGGGCTTGGTGATGGCCACGCTAGATGCAATTCAGTTGTATGGGGGAAATCCAGCGAACTTCCTTGACGTGGGCGGAGGCGCCTCAGCTGATGTAATGGCTTCGGCTCTCAACCTCGTTTTTTCTGATCCGCGAGTTAATGTTGTTTTCGTCAACATTTTGGGCGGCATCACCCGATGCGATGAGGCTGCTAGGGGAATTCTTGAGGCGAAGAGGCGAGTTGGCTTTCTTAAACCAGTGGTAGTGAGGCTTGTGGGAACCAACGAAGAGAAGGGAAGGCGCATCCTAACAGAAGCCGGAATTCACGTACTGGACAGCATGGAGGAAGCCGCTAAAAAGGCTGTTGAAATAGCAAAAACCGGAGGCTGATCGTTGGCTATTCTTGTTGACAGAGGCACCAAAGCAATAGTTCAAGGCATAACAGGAACCCAAGGCAGTTTCCACACGAAACTAATGCTTGACTATGGAACTAAGATCGTTGCTGGCGTGACCCCTGGAAAAGGCGGAACCCAAGTGCATGATATTCCAGTCTATAACACTGTTGAGGAAGCTGTGAAAAAGCATGACGCAGACGCTTCCATAATTTTTGTTCCAGCACCTTTCGCCGCTGACGCCGCCCTTGAAGCCATAGACAACGGATTGAAAACAATAGTAATCATTACAGAGCATATTCCCGTGAAAGACGCCATATACGTTATGGCAAGTGCAAAAAAGCACAACGCCACTGTCATTGGTCCCAACACGCCTGGAATCATCACGCCGGGAGAATGCAAACTTGGAGTCATGCCGGCCCACGTTTTTAAGCCGGGAATTGTAGGCATTGTTTCGAGAAGTGGGACTCTAACCTATGAGATTGCGGCAGGAATTTCTGCGAGAGGGTTGGGGCAATCGACCGGTGTTGGCTTGGGGGGAGACCCGGTCGTTGGTTTAAGCTTTATTGAAGTTTTAAGGATGTTTGAGGAGGACGAACATACCGAAGCTATTGCTTTGATTGGCGAAATTGGTGGAAACCTGGAAGAACTGGCCGCGGAGTTTGTCTCTAGAGAAGGATACTCGAAGCCAGTGGTTGCCTTTGTGGCTGGAAGAACAGCACCCCCTGGAAAGAGGATGGGTCACGCCGGAGCCATAATCATGGGCAGGGCTGGAACCGCCCAAAGCAAGATTGAAGCATTCAGAGAGGCTGGCGTAGCCGTGGCTGAAAAACCCGGCGATGTGGCGAGACTCTTAGCTGAGAGGCTTGGAAAGGAAAATCTCCATGTATCACGCTAATTTTATATAAGGCTAAAGTGCACGTGCTTTACCATTACATAAAAGGGAACCTACAATGGCAAATAATTCAGGCGCCAAGGTTGTCTTAACTGCCTCAGCAACGGAGATGAGTGATTACTACAACAATCCTTTTGTCGCATTCGTTGCAGGATTTGCCAAAGGTCCAGTACCATTGTGGCTTCTGAGAACCACACTATATCCGCCAGTAGCACACACTCGCAATGGCAAGGCTCGATTTGCGCCTTATGGTTTAAGAAAAGTTGAAGCATTATTATTAGAGAACGGTTTTAGCGAGTCAGAAGTGGCTGTAGTGCATCCAGCCGACTTGGATGAATTTGTAGGACCAAACACAAAAGTGGTAGGCGTATCCACCATGGATCCGACAGGAATGGGATACGTAAGTAAAACTTATTCGTCGCTTGTCGGCGGTGGAGAACCCATGAACGCCATTGAATTCAGAGAATTAGTAAAGCATCGGAGCATTCGCAAATACAAGCCTAGAGTGATTGTTGGCGGTTTCGGATCGTGGCAATTGGAACGAAAGAAAGTGGCTGAAAAATACGGTATAAACTGCGTGATTATTGGAGGAGAAGAGAAAGCGCTAACAGCAGCTTTTGAAAAAGCAGTCAATGGAGAACCTCTTCCTCGCGTAGTCCGTGCTGATAATGATTTAAATCATGAAAAGGTGCCGACAATTCGCCACGCGGCCATTCATGGATGCGTAGAGATTTCCACAGGCTGCGGCCGTAACTGCCAGTTCTGCACGCCCACCATGCAGAGAAAAGTGGATGTGCCTCTGGAAAGGATATTGAGAGAAGTGGAGATAACCACTCGCGAAGGCGCTTCTGGCATAACATTGGTTACTGAAGACTTGTTTCTATATGGTGCAAAAGATAAGCGCTTTGTTCCGAGCAAGGAAGCAGTACTCAAGTTGATTAAGAGTGTAGCGGCTTGCCGAGGAGTTAAGGCAATACAACCCTCTCACATGTCCCTAGCTCCAGCCGTATGCGATCCAAGCATGGTTAAAGAAGTTGCTGAGGTTTTGGTGGATTATAATTGGTATAGTTACGGGAAGAAGCCTATAGTAACTTCTGAAACGGGCATTGAAACGGGAAGTGTTAGGCTTATCCGAAAGTATATGGCTGGCAAGCCTCTTCCGTTTAAGCCAGAGCAGTGGAAAGAAATTGTTTCTCAAGCCTTCGGGATATTGAATGACAGTGACTGGTACCCGCTTGCCACACTGATAGTTGGGCTTCCGGAAGAAAATGAAGAGGATGTTGCTGAAACGCTTGAATTGATGGATGACTTGAAAGGCTATAACGCCTTTTACGTTCCGCTGTTTTTTGTTCCTCTGGAAAACTGTTTACTAATGAACCAACGAGGAGCAGAGCTTGATTCACTTTCAAAGGCTCGCTGGGAATTGCTCATTCGATGTTGGGAGTACAACGTCAGAATCTGGCGTGACACCTTCTTGAAAAATAGAATTGCTAACCCCTTAATATACAAACTAGTTAAGCGAGTAGCGATTCCATATGGAGCCAAAATAGCTGGGCTATATTATGGAATGCGATATGGCAAAGAAATGAGAGATGCTATTTGGAGAATGACTGCACCCACGAGAACAGCATGCTCTTCAATAGGTAAAGGAAATAGGGCAAAAAGAAAGGAAAAACATATCTAGTTGTGTTGAATGTGAAACCTAGCTAAGCAAGCGGAGAATGCCACGTTATGCCAATCACAGACCCCTTCAAAAAAACTCTAGCCCAAAAGCATAGACTATACATGAAGATTTGTCGTGAATGCGGGGCTCGAAACGCTTCCACCGCTACCAAGTGCAGAAAGTGCAGAAGCAAGAATCTGCGATGGAAGAAGCGGGAACTCGTTCGCTAATGTTGCATCTCCTCTGTGACACTCAGCTCCAGACGAATATTCTTAAATCGATGGCAACCTAAGCTGATGCTATGAAGGAAAATTTTGTTAGGTTTGGTGGGTATGGGTTAGCGGGTGTGCTTCATTCTCCTAATGAGAAAACATCAGCCTGCATCATTACCTGTCACGGTTTGTACAGCAGTAAGGACAGCGAAAAATATGTTAGTATTGGTCACAAGTTTTGTGGAGAAGGCTTAGCGGTTTTGAGGTTTGATTTCAGAGGTTGTGGAGAAAGTGGAGGCCTTTTTGAAGAGACTTCTCTAGCTGGCAGAATAGAAGATTTGAAGTCTGCTTTGGACTTTGTGGAGGAACAAGGCTACGAAAGTATAGGGGTGATGGGAAGCAGCTTGGGTGGGACCGTTGCAGTTTTGACGGCTGTAAAGGATAAGAGAGTCAAGGCTTTGGTGGCTTGGGCTACCCCCTGCTATCTGGATGAATTATTTCGGGAAGGATTACTCGAAGGTTTTGAGAAGCTTAAGCAAGATGTCAGCAAATATGATGTGATTAAGGCTGTGAAGGAAGTTCATTGCCCCATCCTAATTGTTCACGGTAGCCTAGACCAGCAGGTGCCTCTTTCTCATGCTAAGGTTCTGTACGAAAATGCAAACCAGCCGAATGACATCCAGATAATTGAGAGCGCAGACCACAGACTTACTGATCCAGTCCATAGAGAGAAAGCCGTCGAACTAACCTTGAACTGGTTTAAAAGATATTTAGAATGAGCATGGAAATGTAACTGGAAGTAGGTGCGAGTTGATTAACCATGTCTGGAACTGAAACCCTCATACCATACCTCAAAGAAATAGGAAAAGGAGAACAACCCACCATTATCGTGGATAGCCGTGAAGCAAACACGGCTCCAAAAATTATCAAGGGACTAAAGGAACATGGCGCCGAAATTAGCGTACAAGTCCTTGAGAAGGGCGACTATATTATCTCAGACCTCTGTGCCTTCGAAAGAAAAACGGTTCATGATTTCGTCTATACGCTTACTAGACGATATCTCTTCGAGCAGTTGTTCAAGTTGAAAGAAGTCTACGCTAAGCCCTTCATCCTTATAGAAGGTTATTTGCCCATCATCTACAAGTTCAGCAAAATCCAGCCATCCTCGGTCTGGGGAGCCATGTTCGCCCTAGCCAAGCAAGGAATCTTCATGGTCCAGACAACCAGCTACAAAGAAACAGTAGAATTCCTCTACACAGCCGCAAGACAAGAACAGATAGTTGAGAAAAGAATTCCAGTTGTCCATCCGGTAAAGAAAACCGAAACCCTAGCTGAGGCTCAGATATTTTTTATGGCTAGTCTCCCAAACATTGGCAGGGAAAAGGCGATAGCCCTCCTAGAATCCTATCAGGCTCCCCTAAACGCCCTGATAAACGTTGATCAATGGCCAAAGGACATTCACGGTCTGGGACCAAAAATCACAGAGAAGGTGAAGCGGATTCTACACGAGCCTTATGAAAAATGAAATTTAGAAAACTTTTTTAAATTTGTTTAAGTCTAACCCTAAACGCGCACGGTGACTTATCAAGAACTTGAAGGAGGTAAATTTATGGGAAAATTACTCTGGCAACCTTCTGAAGAACTCATAAAACAGGCCAACATGACAAAGTTCATCGACTTTGTCAATAAAAAATATGGGCTTGGAATTAACTCTTATTTCCAACTTTACCAATGGTCAATTGAAAATATACCAGATTTTTGGGCGGCCATGTGGGAATTTGGAGGGATCAAAGCTTCCCGTGGATACAATAATGTGGTCGACGACTTAAGCAAGTTTCCTGGTGCCAGATGGTTTATAGGTGCAAGATTGAATTTCGCCGAGAACCTCCTGAGATACAGAGACAACCATGCAGCTTTTATTTTTAAAGGGGAAACCCAGAAATCTGCCAGAATGACCTATGCAGAAGTATACAATTCTGTGGCGCGTCTGGCCAAATCGCTGCGTGAGATAGGGATTGCCCCGGGAGACCGAGTATGTGCCTATATGCCCAATTTAATGGAGACGGCTATTGCCATGCTTGCCGCCACCAGCATCGGCGCTACATGGGCTTCTTGTGGTGCTGAGCTCGGGACACAAGCGGCACTGGATCGTCTCGGTCAAATTGAACCGAAAGTTTTGTTTACGGCTGATGGATATTTCTATAAAGGTAAGACCTTTGATACCTTACTTAAAGCTGAGGAAGTTGCCAAAGGAATCCCCTCGCTGGAAAAAGTGATTGTAACCTCATATACGGAAGCTAAACCTGACATTAGCAATATTCCCAACTCTATACATTATAGTGAAATTCTGTCTCCAAAAAAACAACCGAAAATTCAATTTGAACAATTGCCTTTCGACCACCCTGCATATATCATGTTTTCCTCCGGAACAACCGGTAAGCCAAAGTGTATGGTGCAAGGAGTCGGTGGAGTCCTTATCAATCATTTAAAGGAGCTGATTCTCCATACGGATCTAAAACGAGAAGATACAATCATGTATATAACAAGTTGTAGTTGGATGATGTGGAATTGGCTGCTAAGCTCCTTAGCAGTGGGAGCCTCTGTAGTGTTGTATGACGGCAATCCCAACTATCCTGATCCATATGCCATGTGGAAATTAATTCAGGATGAAAAAATAACTATTTTCGGTTGTAGCGCAACTTACATCAATTATCTCCGAAGCGAGGGAGTCAAGCCTAGAAAAAACTACAATTTGTCGTCGTTACGAGAAATATCCCAAACTGGTTCACCGCTTTCAGCTGAAGGATTCGAATACGTTTACCAAGAAATTAAAAAAGATTTACATTTCAATTCTATTTCGGGCGGCACAGATATCAATGGCTGTTTTGCTGCTGGAAGTCCCACCCTACCTGTATATGCTGGTGAATTACAGTCTCCGGCTTTAGGAATGAAAGTGAAGGCATATGATGAGAACGGTAACCCGGCAGTTGATCAACAAGCAGAACTTGTTTGCGAAGCTCCTTCTCCCTCCATGCCACTCTATTTCTGGAACGATCCAAATAATGAAAGGTACAAAGAGGCTTACTTTACCTTTTATCCAAACAAGAATGTATGGAGACACGGCGATTCTATCATAATCCATAGCGACACGGGTGGAATAACTTTCTTCGGTCGTTCCGACGCCGTTTTAAAGCCTTCCGGGGTGCGCATAGGTACAGCTGAAATATATAATGTGGTGGAAAAATTAGAAGAAATTGCTGATAGCCTAGCCATAGGGCAGAACTGGAAAGGAGATCAGCGCGTCATCCTCTTTGTTAAACTTGCTCCGGGACATAGTTTAACAGAGGATTTAAAGAATAAGATAGGAAAAACCTTGCGCGAAAATGCTTCCCCCAGGCATGTCCCAGCTTTAATCATGGAAGCGCCGGATGTTCCTTATACCTTCAACATGAAAAAGGTTGAAATTGCGGTCACGAACATAATACATGGCAGGCCGGTCCTAAATAGGGATGCTTTAATTAATCCAGAATCGCTGGATTACTTTGAAAAAATTCTTCCCGAGCTTCAAAGGGATTAGAATTTGACTCATACATTCATGTCACCACTCTTCAGCTTCATGGAGCTTAAATATCTCTTGTTTGAGCCTTATTGTGGGCCCTTTGTCAATGATCTCTATCTCCTTTCTTTTTCGAGTTTGCGCGCTCGGGTTTCAATCCATTCTGTCACCTTCTCTTCATTCATCTTCTCTGCTTCTCTTTGCGCCTTCAACTTTTCGTTTATAACTTTCAGCAAGTTTTCGGGGTCCACTGGCTTCATGACGTAGGCGTCTGCTCCGAGATTTAAAGCCTCAACTGCGTTTTCTAGAGAGGCATACCCGGTTATCATTATCTTAACCATCTTCGGTCTGGCTTCTTTCATTTTCGTCAACAGTTTTGTGCCTTCTATGTCTGGTAGCCTGATATCTAGAAGCGCTAGGTTATAGAAGTTAGTTTTCGATTTTTCGATGGCTTCTCTGCCGTTTTTGGCTGTGTCTGTGCGGTATCCCTTCTCTTCAAGAATGGCGCTCAAGGTTTCTAAGATGTTCTCGTTGTCGTCAACAATCAAAATGCTTGCCTTCTTCATGTTTACTTTTCACCTCCTTTGCTTTGATGAATGGGCAACTTTACGGTGAAGGTTGATCCTTCGCCAACTTTGCTCTTTACCTCAATTCTTCCGTTATGGCCTTCTACAAGGTTTTTGCAGATGGGTAACCCCAAGCCAACGCCCTGAGCCTTGGTTGTGAAGAGCGGTATGAAGAGCTTATCCATGTTCTCCTCTGGTATGCCGATCCCAGTATCCGTGAACGCGACCTCCACAAAACCGCCGTTTTTTCTTGTTGAAACTGTCAATTTGCCGTCGTTGGGCATGGCTTGTATTCCATTCAAGGCTATGTTCTGAAAGACTCTTCGCAGTTGGTCTGGATCGGCTTCTATGGTAGGGACTTCACTGAACTTTGTGGTGAGCGTTATTTTTTCAGGGAATTTAAGTTGAGTTAGGGCGTCTCTGATTGATGAAATGACGTCTATTTTCTTGAGTTCAGGTTTTTTGACCTTTGAAAAGTCTAGAAGGTCGTTGATAATTTTGTTTGTGTAATTGATCTCCTTGTCTATAATTTCAAACATCTTTCTCAGCTTTTTATCTTTAGAAGCCCCCAGTTTCATTTTCAGATAATAACACGCGTTTTGTATAGATGACAAGGGATTCCTTAGGTCATGTCCAACCATGGTGGCTAGTTGTCCAATGGCAGCCAGTCTTTCAGCCTTGATAAGCCGTTCCTGTGACTCCTTCAACTCTCTAGTTCTTTCTTCCACCATCTCCTCTAGGTGCTCCGCGTATTCCTGTAGCTTCCTTTCCATTGTCTTTTTTTCTGTGATGTCAATGCCTACAGCAAGACTACCTACCGATTTTCCTTTTTCGTCGAGTATGCTATTGTCATACCAACGAATGATCTTCAATGTCCCGTCTTTACATCTAATGGTTGTTTCGTCATTTGCTGCGCGTCCTCTTTTCTCGATAATTTTTTTAGCTTGAGCAAAAATCTTAGCACGGTATTTCGGGTCTGGATAAAGCCATTCCCAAATTTTTTTATGTCCAATAACTTCTTCGCGAGAATATCCAGAAATAAGCTCCGCAGCACGATTCCATAAAGTTATATTTCCTTCTTTGTCAAGAAGATCAACCCAGACATCTGCCGTGTCAATAACTTTGTTCTGAAACTCTGATAGACGTCTTGCTTGTTCTTCTGATCTCCGTAACGCTTCTTCCGCCCGTTTGCGCTCGGAAATATCTCTATGTATTACCTCTATGCCGATGACCCTGCCTTTCTTTCTATACGGACCCACACTGATTTCTATTGGGAAGGGATCTCCCTTTTTGTTTATTCCGTTTATTTCGCACACAAAGGGAAGTTCCTCTTCCGGATGTTCTTTTCTATATTCTTCTATAAGCATGGCATGATAGTCAGGGTGGACAAAATCCAAGAATGTTTTGCCTTTGAGTTCTTCATCAGTGTATCCATATGCTTTCTTGAATGCCTTGTTGTATTCTATGAGATGCCCTTCTCTTCCGACGTAAACGGCTAAGGCATCTGGTACACTTTCATACAAGTTCCTAAGCCTTTCCTCAGATTCCCTGAACTTCTCTTCCATGTTTTTGTGTTCGGTGATGTCTCTTGCGATGCCTATGACCTCAAGCTTTCCTTCTCTCTCCACTGGAAAGGTTGATATTTCAACAGGTATTGTAGTCCCGTCTTTTCTTATCAACTCCAATTCGAGGGGGCCAGTTTTCTGTCCCGAACGATTCATTGCAAGCACTTCTACGGATTTCCTTACGTATTTTTCTGGAAGAAGCCCGGCTGTTAGAAAATTCCTCCCGATGAGTTCCTCTTTCTTGTAGCCCGTCATTTCTTCTGCTTGTTTATTTCCATCGATGAATCTGCCCATGGAGTCGTACAAAAATATACCGTCAGGAGCATACTCTATCAATATCCTAAGCCTTTCCTCTGACTCTCGAAGTCGCTCCTCTACTCTCTTTCTTTCCCTTAAGTCTCTCAAAATCGATTGCGTACCAACAATTTTTCCTCCTTCGAAAATGAGGGAAGCGCTGAGTTCGGCTGGAATAATCTCTCCATTCTTCGTGACAATTTCGACTTCATAAGGGGGGGTATCTATTCCCTCAATTCTTTTCATGAAACCTTCCAATATTTTCTCTTTTGATTCCTGCGTTAATGCCTCTACGTCCATGAAGTTTTTCCCAATGAGGTCTTGCTCCGACCATCCTGTTAACTCAAATCCTTTTTTGTTGACTAATGTTATCTTGCCTGTGGTGTCAACCCAAACAACAGCATCAGGAGAATTCTCAATAACGTCTCTAAGTTTTCGTTCACTTTCTTTTAGTGTCTCTTCCGCCTTCCTTCTTTTAGTGATGTCTATGAGAATAAGCTGGAAACCGACAATTTCTCCCCTCTTTTTTATGGGACTAGCCCTGAACCACATACTCAGTCTGCCTTTTGGTGTGTTAAGTTCCATTTCTCCTTGAGCGAATTTCCCACTCGTTACACTCGCGACATGTTTATCTAAAATAGGCCTGTGTTTTTCCGGAACAAAGGGAACAAAATCTAGCAAACTCTTTCCAACAAGTTCCTCTCTTTTGTACCCGTAACTCAAAACGACATCGTTTACAGACGTAATGTTTCCCATAGGGTCCAGAGTAATTATCCCATCAGGAGAGTTCTCGAATATGAGTCTGTACTTCTCCTCAGACTCCCTAAGTTCTTCCTCCATTAGCTTCTGTTGGGTGATGTCTCTTACAATACTCTGGAAACCGACAATTTTTTCCCTCTTTTTTATGGGACTGCTTCTGAACTCCGCTATGACTATGCCTTGTTTGGTTTTGAGTTCAACTTCCCCTTGAGTGGATTTTCCCTTTGCTAAATCCTCCAGATGCTCACTTATCATCGGCCAGTGTTTTTCTGGAATGAATTCTAGTAGGCTCTTTCCAATGAGTTCCTCTTTCTTGTACCCGTAGCGCAAAACGACGTCATTTACGGACGTAACGTTTCCCTTGAGGTCAAATGTGAATACCCCATCAGGAAGGCTCTCAACTATGAGCCTGTACCTCTCCAGTTCTTCTTTTACTTTCTTTGTAGCTATCCTCCTATGATGTGAGATCGTTAGTCACCCCTACGACTTCTATCGTGCCACGTGACTTTGCAAGTGAAGGCTCGGGGTTATCATATTTAATCTGTATGAATCGTGAATGTGTATTGTTCATAACTAGACGTATTCAGATTCGGAAAACCCCGCCCTACATCGTCTGGAACACCAATAACCGCAACATCAAAAACTTTAGGATGCTGAGAAATCATATATTCTCTCGTTGTCTATCAAGAAACGAGGTGTTTATGATGGAGATAAGGAAGGTAGCAGTCCTAGGAGCTGGATTGATGGGTCATGGAATCGCCCAAGTTGCGGCTCAAGTGGCAAAATACGAAGTCAACCTAAGAGATGTGAAACAAGAGTTTGTAGACAACGGCATGACAATGATAAAGAACAGTTTACAAAGCTTTCTGAAGAAGGAAAAAATCTCTGAGAAAGAAGTCGATGAAACCCTAAAGAGAATTCATCCAACGCTGGACCTGAAAGAAGCGGTGGCGGACGCTGACCTCATAATTGAGGCTGTTCCTGAAAATGTCGAACTCAAAAAAAGCTTGTATAGGGAAGTTGAAAAATTCGCCAAGAAGGACGCGTTAATAGGCTCGAACACTTCTTCCATTAGCATCACCGAACTCGCGTCTGCCAACCGTAAACCCGAAAAATTCTGCGGCATGCACTTTTTCAATCCCCCACAGCTGATGAAATTAATAGAAATCATTCGTGGAGTCAAAACCTCTGACGAAACCATCAATACAATAGTTGACGTCACTAAAAGGATGGGGAAAGAACCGATCGTTGTAAAGAAAGACTGCCCAGGTTTCGTCGTGACCAGGGTTCTTCTTCCAGCCCTAAACGAAGCAATGTTCATAGCCTGGGAAGACATAGCAAACCCAGAAGACATAGACAAGGCCATAAAGCTAGGATTAAACTGGCCCATGGGACCATTCACACTCCTAGACTATCTTGGCCTAGACACAATTTTAGCCATAACAGAAGTTTTTCAAAGGGAACTGGGAGACCCAAAGTATAGGCCTAGCCCACTATTGACGCAAATGGTAAAGGCGGGTCTACTGGGCAGAAAAACTGGAAAGGGCTTTTACGACTGGACAGAAAAGAAATAGAACAATTGATGGAAGGAACGCTAGATGGAACTTAAAAACATCCTTTACGAAAAGAGCGAAGGAATAGCGACCATCACAATTAATCGTCCAGAAAAACTCAACGCCATGAACTAGGAGACTATCCAAGAAATCTTGTCGGCGCTAGATGATGCAGAGAAGGACGCAAACATAAGGGTTGTTATCACTACCGGCGCTGAAGATCGAGCCTTTTCCGCAGGCGCCGACATCAGCGGGATGAAGGGCAGAACCCCGCTAGACTCAAGGAGAAGTTCTCAGCTTGGGCAACAAATGATGGACAGAGTGGAAGACTTAGAGAAACCAGTGATTGCCGCCATAAATGGTTACGCTCTTGGCGGCGGTCTGGAATTAGCTATGGCCTGCGACTTCAGAATAGCCTCGGAAAAAGTGAGGATGGGACAGCCCGAAATAAACATAGGATTGGTTCCATGTTGGGGAGGGACCCAACGTCTTCCACGATTTGTTGGAAAAGCTCTGGCGAAGGAAATGATCTTTACTGGTAAGATGATCGATGCAAAAACCGCTGAACAGCACGGTTTGGTTAACAAGGTTGTGCCAGCTGACCAGCAAAAACCAGCCGTCCAAGAACTTGCCACAGAACTCCTCAACAAGCCTCCTGTAGCCATCAAAGTGGCTAAACAACTGATAAACAATAGCGCAGAAGCAAATCTAAGAATCGGGCTAACACACGAATCTGAGGCCTTCGGCGTTCTAGGCTCAACAGAAGACTTCAAAGAGGGAACAACAGCTTTTCTGGAAAAAAGAAAACCTAAGTTTATTGGAAGATGACTTGTTTACTGAAGCTCTATTCGAATAATCACAATTCTTTTTATTCTGATTCAGATTTTCTTTTGAGAGAGTTAAAATTCATAAAGTCTATTTATCAGTATTTTCAAACTGCGTGTGCACAAAGATTGTTTGGGAGTGAGAATTTGAATAAGAAGTTGCGGGTAACAGTGATTATGCTCCTCTTGACTTTTGCCCTCGGCTTTTCTGCCAATTTGCTGAACGTTACTTACGGAAAGGAAAATCCTTCAAGCTTAGGAACCTTGCTTCAGCCGCAAGAAAAGATCCGCATAGAAGTTGTAAAGCACATTGTAAAGGATTCAGGCATCACTGAAGATAGCATAACGTATTGGCTGATGCTCGCTAACCATACATATGGATGTAGTTTGATTTTTGTTCAAGTTGATACCTATTATCACGAAGGATATGATAACTCAAAGAACAATGCCGGCAAAATAAACATATGGGCTGTACCAAGCACAACAAAGACAGCTGACGATCCCAACGGAGATATATCTGAGGCAACACAAGGGGGGAACGAAGTTAAGCTGACCGATGGAGATGGCGCAAATATTTACATCAAGGATAGCACCCTTAGCCATGAACTTGGACATAATTTCGGTCTACGAGACACTACAACTCTAGGAGACTCGAATATAATGCGCCCTGATAATGACTGGAATGCGACGGCCGGCAAAGTAACGTCATGCCACCGGACAGGCACTGATGTTACCGACGACCAACAAAAAAAGGTTAGAGAAAGTGCCAAACGCTTTTGTGCAAAAGAAGCAGGAAGAGGGCAAGATGTATACGACGCTGTTGGAAATCCTATAGGCGCATTTATGGATATAACTTGGGCAGAAGGATGGGCTGAATATGCAGTCACAACGTGGACACTGCACCTTACACTTAATGTCCTTTCTTTCTCTAACGTCAGCTACTGGCTTGGTTTCCTCATAGAGTCTGACAATGATACGGCGACTGGTGAACCACTTGAAGGCATAGATTATATCGTAAGCTTCAACCCGGCAAACAATCTTGTAAATTTCTCTAGATACGACGTTGGCTGGACGCCCCTAGACCCTACAGACATAACCCATGAATTTACCTACCATTGGGAAGACTTAGATGCTCCGCCAATCATCAACGGAATAAGCTTCTCATTTCCTCTAACTTCGTTAGATAGAAGGGCTGGAAATATAGTCTCTCTACGGGCGGTTACCTACAATGGGACCCACACCGACCAAGCACCAGACACTGGATTTCTAATTATAGGCAATATAGGCAGCATACCTCTCGCTTGGTCTACCGATTCTGCTGGCAACCCAAAATCCACATTCAATATGTCGGACAACGTTTACGTAAGAGGACAAGATTTTCCAGTGGACACCAATGTCGCAATCTATTTGATTCCAGACGGAGCAAATGCCCTGCCGGCTAACGCAGTTGCAAATGCTTCTACCACGACTAATAGTACTGGAGGTTTTCCTGCCACTTTGGTGTGGCCGCAACCGCTAACGTTGGGAGAATACGATATCTGGGTTGACGTAAACCAAAACGGAGTGTTCGATGAAGGAGATGTGTGGAACATTGAATCTATTGGCATCTACGGGCTCGACGTAATATCAGAGTTTCTCGCATGGACGCCAATTATACTTATACTCATCATTACCGTTGCCATAGCCATCCACAAACGAAGACTACTCAAAACACCAATTCGCTAAACAGCTATCTTCCCCATCCCAAAATTTTTCAGCAATTATACGCTTCCTCTGAGCGGTTGGTCCAATTTCCGAAGTCTTTTGAACAGTAGTCTATCCACTTCACTTATTTGACTGTTTTATCATAACTAAATTCTGGAGGTCTGGTCTGGTCACAGTAGCTCAGAAACGTGCCCTCTCGGAAAATTTCGGGCGAGATGGGGGTTGATGAAAACGATAACTGCAGGAATAGACATGGGCTCCAAAAACATAAAAGTAATGGTCTTGAAGGACGACCAAATCTTAGCGAAGGGCCTAGCCCCAAGCGGATTCAACCAAAAAACTGCCGCAGAAAAGGTATTCAACGGCGTGTTACAGAAAGTCGGTTTATCACGTAGTGAATTCGACCATGTTGTGGCGACTGGCGCTGGAAAGGATGTAGCTCCTTACGCCAATAGCGAGATCAGCATAGTGGGAGCCGACGCTTTGGGAGGAAACTTTCTCTATCCTTCGGTTAGAACGGTGATAGATGTGGGTGCCGAAACAAGTCGAGCGGTCAGATGTAATGAAAAGGGAAGGATGATTGACTTCGCTATAAATGAAAAGTGCGCCGCCGGCTCCGGCACATTCATTGAGGCTATGGCAAGGGCGTTAGAAGTAAAACTGGAGGAGATAGGTCCCCTATCGCTAAAGGCAAAGAAAACCATCTCGATGAACGCCCAATGCACCATTTTCGCCGAATCCGAAGTGGTGTCCCTGATTCATGAAAAGGCTTCAAAGGCAGACATTGCCCGGGCCATACATGACTCCATAGCCAACAGGATCACCTCTTTAGCGCGCAGATTGGGAATACAAAGGGATGTCCTCCTAGTTGGAGGAGTTGCCAAAAACGTTGGATTCATCAACTCTTTACAAAGAAACCTAGGAATTGAACTACTGGTGCCGGAAGAACCGGAATACGTTGGTGCCTTGGGAGCATCTCTTGCACCTCTAAAAGGTGGAGGAAGTGGAAAATGAAGAACGAATATTGGAGATGGCCTGAATATAGGCGAACCGTGCCCGGCAAGGACTGGACTGAGGCAGAGGTCGTCACGGCTGGAGTTGACGTGGGAGCGGTGAGTTCCAAGGCAGTTATAATGGTTGACGGCGAACTTTACGCCTACAGCATAATGCGAACAGGGTCAAGCAGTCCGGACAGCGCCAACAAAGCCATGAACTGGGCGCTAGAAGGGACCGGAATGAAACTAGAAGATACTCAAAACGTCGTGGGCACCGGCTATGGAAGAGTAAATGTTCCCTTCGCCAACCGAGCAATTACAGAGATTACATGTCACGCTCGGGGCGCCAACTACATCTGGGGACCCACGGTAAGGACCATACTGGATATGGGTGGTCAAGACTGCAAGGCAATTCGCTGCGACGAGAATGGTAAGGTCACGGCTTTTCTTATGAATGATAAATGTGCGGCGGGCACAGGACGAGGAATAGAAGTTATCGCTGACCTTCTGTCTGTGCCCATCGAGGAAGTTGGTCCCATGTCCCTGAGGGTGGAGAAGGAGCCTGAGCCTGTGAGCAGCACCTGCGTTGTTTTTGCCAAATCTGAAGCCCTAGGATTACTGCGCAAAGGATGGCCAAAAGAAACGGTTTTGGCTGCCTACTGCTCGGCAATGGCCAATCGAATCGCCGAATTACTCAGAAGAGTTGGGGTGGAAAGGGACTTCGTTATCACTGGTGGAATCTCAAAAAACGTTGGCATCGTGAAGAGGTTGGAGGACATAATAGGCATCAAAGCCTTACCCATGAAAAAGGAGTTTGATCCCATAATTGCTGGAGCCATAGGCGCTGGCCTCTTCGCCAAGGACCTCTACGAAAAGGAGCGGAAAGACGCCTAATGGCTGAGAGAAAAGGGTTAAGGGAGAAGGAATTGGAGAGGAAAGGGTGGATAAAGCAGACAACCATTGGAGAGCCGAGATTAAGCGAGATTGTTGAGTTGTACAAATCTTTGGGCTATGAGGTGCGTCTTGAACCCGCAAAGCTTGGCGAATTAGATGAAGAGTGCAGAAAATGCTATGAGCTTGAGGGAGACAAGGTTAAGACGCTTTATGTAAGAAAGAAAAATTTTAGATGAGTTTGTGTTTGTCCCATTCTGGTTTTCTTTTTTCCAAGAACGCTTTAATGCCTTCTCTTGCTTCGTCTGTGTACCAAACGTGGATGAGGGTTTCTTTCGCCAACTCGTAGGTGACACGTTCAAGCTGGGTTGTGAAATTTGTCCACGCTTTAACAAATCTTATGGATTGGGGACTGTTAGCCATGATCTTTTTAGCAACTTCAACAACGGTTTCCCTCAACTTTTCCAGCGGAACAACCTTGTTAACTAACCCCATTTGTTCGGCTTCCTTAGCCGTGTAAAGTTCAGCCGTGTACATCTGGTATCTTGCCCGTTTTTCGCCTACATTCTTGGCAAAGAGTTGTGATCCGCCGAAGATGGGTGCACTACCAACTTTGACGCCTCCCTGACCTAGTCTTGCGTTCTCCGATGCGATGGTAATGTCACACCATAGGTGAATCTCATGTCCGCCTGCGATGCAGTAACCGTTAACAGCGGCTATGACGGGTTTGCCAGCTCCGGTTATTGCGTCTCGTAGATCAATGAATTTTTCAAGATAGATTCTGGCTTTTGAAGGATTTGGGAAAATTTCTTCCGCGAATTCGTCTACGTCTGCGCCTGAACAGAAGGCTTTGTCGCCTGCGCCGGTAATAACGATAACTCGAATGTTTGAGTCTTTATCTGCGTCCTTAACAGCCATAGTCATTTCTTCGATTGTTTTTGTTCGGAAACCATTGTATTTTTCGGGTCTGTTGATGGTTATCCAGGCAATTCCATCAGCCCTATCGTACACTATATCTTCAAATTTCTCTTCAGCCATAGAGGACACCACGAACAATTCTATATCGTCTTCGCTTATATAACAAACTAGATTTGACCTTTCAGGTAGCACACGCCGGATTTAGTTAAATCACACGCCTTTGCGGATGTCCTCCACGATCTCTCCCTTTCCGTCTAACAGATAGCCCCCTATATATACTAGCAACATAGAAATCGCCGATGCGGTGCAAATGACTCTCCGCAGGTAGACTCCTTACCAATTTTAACATGGTTTCTAAAATTCTGCGCAGTTTCGATCATGGCTTAGTGACGAAAGATATAAACGGACTGGTTTACCGTTTAAACTTTAGCGGGCCGGTAGTCCAGCGTGGTTAAGACGTCGCCCTCACGCGGCGAAGATCGCCGGTTCAAATCCGGCCCGGCCCACTAGCGTGTAGCTGTTCTACCATAAGTTTAAATAAGGCAATTCGTCAACTGAATGAATACGCGAGAATTAGAATTCCTAAAGAATGCTAGTTCTTCGTCGAATTAACTAATAGGAGGTGCAATTTGCGTGTCGTATAGAGAGAGCCGAGAGATGCATAAGGCAGTCTGTGCTGATTGTGGCCAAGAATGCGAAGTTCCATTTAAACCAGATCCCAACAGACCAGTTTACTGCCGAGATTGTTGGGCGAAGAGAAGACAACAGAGAAGACCACGATATTAGATTCTTCTAATTGCTAAGCCTTTGCGTCAATTTTCCTAAAGATTTTCTTTTATTTTCTTTCCAATCTCATCTAAGTCTTTCCTTGCCGCCTTTTCGAATCTCGTGGGTCCCAACATGGCTTCTATCAACTTTGATACAGTGTCTCCCCTAAATCTGGGTATAACATGAACGTGAAGGTGCATCACTGATTGCCCAGCAGCCCTTCCATTAAACTGAAGAATGCTGATTCCCTCGGCGCCAACGGCCTTTTTCACCGCAATGCTGATCCTTTTAACCACAGCAAACAGCTCGGATAAAACCTCTTCTGGAATGTCATAGATGGTTTCCCAATGTTCCTTGGGAGCGACCAAGGTGTGCCCAACGTTGGCCGGATGCAAATCCATGAAGGCCAAAACGTTGCTATCCTCATAAACGACGCTCGCTGGGTTCTCCCCAGACACTATCTTGCAGAAGCTGCAAGACTCGCTCATGCGTATCTCTCCTCTTCCATGTTGTGTAATCCCTTCCCAGCGCTGATAGTTATTTCTTTTCATGTTCTAGGCAGTAGATGCTGAGGATTTGGTGAAGGAAACAACATGCACGTCGTTTGCATACACGCACGGCAATTTATACGCCAAATTAGACGATGAAATTTAGGAGTGTCCTAGATTGGATGTTAAGGAAATCATGGTAAAAGACGTGATCAACATACACGCCGATGCAACTGTCAAAGAAGCCGTGGAACTGATGAACAAAAACGAAATTGGCTGTCTGATTGTGGCAAGGGAAGGAGAAGCCGTTGGAATAGTTACCGAAAGAGATGTGCTAAAAAGGGTCGTATCAAAATCCAGAGACCCAGAAGTAACCAAGGTTTCGGAAATAATGTCTAAACCACTAATAGTTGGAGGCCCAGACATGTACGTGGAAGACGCTGCAAAACTGATGTTCAAGAGGAACATAAAGAAACTACCTGTAATGAAGAATGGAAGACTCATCGGCCTAGTAACTTTGTCAGATATCGCCCGAGTCGCAAACATAGAACCACAAATAGTGAAGGTCGTAGAAGAACTGCGCAAAACTGGGTGGCTTCCTCCTAGAAGAATGAAGAAGGTCGTAGACTTCTACATAGCCTAATCGAAGAAATGCGCTATTGCTATTTCAGTCTAGTCGGTATTGCAACTGCCGTCTGAGTTCGTTGAACCCCCTTTAAGGACTGAAACTTCTCTATAATTTCTCTAAGCGCCTCTACGTTAGCAAATTCGGCATAGGCAACGACATCGAACTGGCCAGTGACGGCGTGAGCCATCTTTACACCTTTGATTTTAAGCGCTGCTTCAGCGATTTCCCACAACGCTCCGGGTTCAGAATTAACGAATATGTAGGCTTCCACCACAAATACACCCAATACTAGATCATGGAACAAAGACTTTATTCTATTTTCCTATTGGACACGCTTTAATGCATTCAAAGCAGTTGTAAAACGTGCCGTAGGTCATCGTTTGCCAAATTTCCCACAAGAAGGGTTCCCTTGTTGCTTCCCAAACTTCGTCAACGCTCTTTCCAAACAAAGACGGCACAAACCTGATCAATCCTGGAAGGGCATACTTCAGGATCACTCTCGCACATTTCCGCACATCAACGTTTCCGTCTTCAGTTATTGCTTCTGCTGGACAAGCCTTGATGCACTCGCCGCAATTGTTACAGATTTTCTCCGCGAACCTCTGGTCTGGCTTTAAGGGGGCTGTCGTCAAAACAGCGCCCAACCTGATTCTTGGACCGAACCTTTTGGTTAGGAGAAGTCTGTTTAGTCCCATTTCGCCTAGTCCGGCTTCCACGGCCGCGTGTCTAAGAGAAAAGTCTCCAATCAGTCCCTGCGTTTCTTTACTCATTTTGATGGGTAGGTAAAGGGGCAAGGAAACGGCTAGAAAACCCTTGTCCTCCAGGAACACCGATAATCCATTAAGAATTCTATCCAGCTTGTCGTAGACGCAATGAGTGTCAAACTGAGCCACTCGGATATTATTTGAATCTATAGCAGCTTTTGAATGCCTGCAAGCGACAACCACAACAGAACTGGCGTCTGGAAGAATCCTCTTTCCTTCCTCTTCCCACTCTTTTAAGGCTTCAATGGAGCAGACTCCAACCAAGTCACAACCCAAAGCCTTCGCATGATTCTTAACCATTTCAGTTAAATCCAGTAAGATCACACTCCAAAGAATTCTGTTAGATTATAACGGCGCACTAATAAAGTTTCGATTTCCGTTCTCTCTTCACTTTGTTTTGGGTACATTAGTCAGGACTTTGGAACGAAAACGAAGATGATGAAACACCAAAACAGCAACTGTTACTAACAAACAGCCGCCGCTCATCATGCCCAAAATCCACCAAGGAAAGGGATGCGTAAGCGATTCATAGGCGTAAGCTGCTGGTTTCCAGGTCCAATTTTCTCTGGGCGTTTCAACAACGCCGTATCCGTATTCACTACAATCTAGATTTGGGTCGTATTCTGGGTCACGGTCGGTCAGTCTGAACCAATATATGGTACGTAGCCAGGGAAAATTATCTTTCGCAAGTCTGAAAGTTTCAGACAGGTACTCTGCAACTTCTTCTTTAAAAAGGCCCGTGCAATTATCGCTGAACCCCATTTCGCTAAAGACCACCTTTTTATTTCCATCGCCGTGTTTTTTCATGACTTCGTAGACTGCTTTGTTTGGGTTAACCCAGTTATGTTTGGTTGGTTTTTCATTAAAGGTATAGGGATGCCAACAAGCCACTTGGAAAAAGTCGTTAGGATTCATGCTGGGCCATTCACCGCTTTCAATATTTTCGTAAATTGAATTTAGGAAGTTTTCAATGTCTCTTATTCCGTTTGCAGCTGGTCCAAGACCACACATAACTGTTGTTGCATTGCGATTGCCTGTATGAATGCCCCGTGAACCATAGTATAGCAGGTCTGTTGTTATGTTAACTCTCTCTTGGTAAGGAAACCATGTCTTACTGTCCGTCTCATTGTATTCTGGAGGATGAAGAAATCTACGAAGATTATACTCGTTTCCTATCTCCCAAACTTTTATTTCCTCAAACTCTCTCGCCAAGGTTTCCCAAGACTCTTCGTAAAGTTCCAGAAACCGCCTATACTTTGATCCCTCAGTCATGTTTCTGTGAGGCACAGTCTGCTGGTCTTTTGCAATACCCGTCATCCACGATGGGAAATCCTGCACATAACCCATGATCTCTACACCAAACAAGGATGCATTGCGGATAACGTATTTTACAGCATTTTTTATGGTCTCGTTTTTGAAGGTTGTAGAGTTACGCATATACCACCTCCAGATCGATACTCGAATTTTCCGAACTCCAAGAGATTGCAATACCTCAAAAGCCCTGCTGATGTTAAGTTTCTCATCACTCAAATGTCGATAGGTTATTGCCTCGTGCATTCCAAACAAATCTGGATCATATCTGGATTCCACCTCCATGATAACGCTTGCAATAAATATGACTGATAAAGATGACTGCAGCAAAACCAAAAATAGAACGATTTTTCTTCTCATTTTTCCATATTCCAACCAATTCCTTCATTTCTTACGCACATATGGTTTTCTCAAAAATTGGCTAAGTTTCTTCAGAAAACTTAAAAACGCGTGTGTTAATCCTTTTTGATTTGGCGCCGAGGTAGCTCAGACTGGGAGAGCACCCGGCTGAAGATGTTGACGGCTGAAACCGGGCTGTCGCCGGTTCAAGTCCGGCCCTCGGCACCACGACTCACCACAATTCATGCGACAAACAGCGAGCCCATACACGTAAAATCGTTAAATATATCGATCTTCTTCAAGTATTACCTCGGAGAGGTTTGGGATCTCAAAGCAATAAGACGTTGTCCGACCCGTCGTACAGCTGAGAGGTTTCAGGCCTCTCCAATTTTGAGTAAGCCTCTCTGGCTTTCGAATAGATATGAAAAAGAGGAGTTTACGGGAGAACTAACTCCTATCGAGAACCGCCAGGTTTGAATGTTATGACTAAAAAGCCGTCAGGCAGCTTCCTTGTGGACATTTCAAGCTTCATACCTACCCTAACATCCTCCAGCTTTACGTCCTCAAGCCATCCCATCACGCGGACTCCATCCCTATTTTTTGCTATAGCAATGATATAGGGTTCATACCCATCGAATCCAGCAGGCCTCTGAAGGGCATGCGTGTAGGTTTCGAGGACCGCTTCCTTGCTAAGTTCCACCCATTCTACGTCTGATGACAGGCAATGGGCGCAGTCGCCTTGGGGTGGATAATAGAGCCTACCGCATTTCTTGCACTTCGTAGCGTAGACCTTTCCCTCATTCAGCTTCTCCCAAAATAGACGGGTCTTAAGAACTGGCACCTTATGGGTGAAGGTTATGGATCTGGTTGTTACCGAAGGAAGTTCTTCAGCCATGACGCTCACCTCCTAAGTATCGTTACATAAGCGTAATGGCCCGTTCCACCCACATTATGCGCCAGAGCCACGTAGTTTCTAAGGGGAACCTGCCTCTTCCCAGCCTCTCCCCTCAACTGCTTTGTCAGCTCGTAAATCATTGAACAGCCCGTAGCTCCTAAAGGATGCCCCTTTGATTTTAAACCCCCATCAACATTGACCGGTATCTTACCTCCTATCTCAGTTTGGCCCTCATCTAGAAGTTTACCACCTTCACCCTTTTCACAGAAACCTAGGTCCTCGTAGGCCATTATCTCAGCTATCGTGAAGCAGTCGTGAACCGTTGCAATATCAATTTCTTGAGGAGCTATTTTGGCACGTTTGTAAGCCATCTGGGACGCCCTGACAGCGGCCCTAAGCCCAACATAGTCGTCGCGCCTGCAAATATTTGAGGTATCCGACGAAAAGCCTATGGCATCCACCCACACGGGCGTTTCCACCTTAAGCTTCTTCACGTTATCCTCGGATGCAAGTATAACGGCGGCTGCTCCATCGCTGATGGGACAACAATCGTAGAGTTTCAGAGGCCACGTTATCACCCTTGACTTCAACGCCTTTTCCATGGTTATCTCGCCTTGAAAATGCGCATAGGGATTCATCGCCCCGTATTTGTGGGCTTTCACCGCAACCTTAGCCATCTGTTCTTCTGTTGTGCCGTACTTCGCCATATGCACTGTGGCATGAAGCGCGTAATATGCAGGAAACGAAGTGCCCAAAAGATGGAATTCCCATAAATAGTTGCCTGCGCGCCCACCCACAGCCATGGAAGTGGCGGTTTCAACTTCGCACATTTTCTCAACGCCTATCGCCATCGCCACATCTACTTGACCGGAGGCCACGTTTGTGTACGCTGTGTGAACTGCGGCGCTACCTGTGGCGCAGGCGGCTTCAACTCTTAAGGGACCCTTTTCTTCAAGACCTACGTATTCGTTTATTGGTACTGCGGGCATCAACTCGTAAGTTCTTGTTCCCGCTGTGCCGACAATGCTTAATTCTACGTCCTTCTGTCTTATGCCAGCGTCTTCAAAGGCGTCCTTTACAGCTTCGAAGGCAACCTCTTGTATTGTAGCATCAGAGCGCACTCCGAATTTGGAATGCCCAACACCTATCACAGCCACTTTCTTTGCCATAATTTTCTTCTCCCTTTCTAGTTTCTCCACATGACAAACTATTAAAGTTATTAGCCTAGTTTTTGGGAAAGGTTTTTAGAAGCCCTATCAAACTTTAGTTTTGGCTAGTGCGCGGCCGTAGTCTAGCCTGGACTAGGACATCAGCCTGCCAACTAAAGGTGGAACGCTGACGACCCGGGTTCAAATCCCGGCGGCCGCACCATGGGCTTTTCGTAGCTTCTCGGTCTATCGTTATGTTTGTTCTAGAAAATGGACATATAAGCCTAGTTTCTATTAGGTATGTTACTGGTGCATTTGCTGTTGCCTGTCGAGGATGAGACTAGACTGGAGTTTGGGCTTCGCGGAAAGGCTTGGAAAGTTTATTGGCTTCTTTTGAAACGCGGTTGTCCAATGAGCGTTAGAGAGGTTCAAAGAGCCTTACGTTTCAGCAGTCCAAGCGTGGCGCAGCATCACCTTGAAAGGCTATGCGAGTTGGGTCTAGTTCAAAAGCAAACAGTGGGTGGGCGCTATTTTTTAGTCAGCAAGGTTAAGGTTGGAGTGCTTCGACACTTTGTGAAGTTCGGGAGACTTATGTTTCCGAGGTACTTCTTCTACGCGGTTTTTTCCACAACCCTCTACGTAATCTACCTTGCAATGTTTATGCAAGGCTTCAGCCGAGAAAGTCTGTTCGTCACGCTTTTTGGTGCGGTTGTCTCCATAATTTTTTGGTATGAAGCTATTAGGATATGGTCGTTGAAGCCTGTCTAGTTTCTAGACGGACTGTACTAAAAATTAGCATAAAATAAGAGTATATACTCTCATTAATTGGTGCTTAAAGTGGAGACTGAAGTAAAGAGGAAAACAGCATTATATGGAGTTGCGGCAGTTCTTTTGGCACTATTGTTAGGCGCAATTTGCTACAATTTCGCTGTAATTAAAGAAACCCATCCACCCGAAGAACCTGTCACCGAACAGCCTTTCTTGCAAAGATTCTCTTCCTATGAGGAGTTGGTGAGTTTCCTAGAAGCAAGCTTGAAAACTGCGCCGCACTATGCATATTTTAACAGTCCGTGGAGAGTCGCTTGGCAGATCCCGCCAACAATAATGCCCACGGACGTGGTAATGGCGGCAACAGTAAACGTTGTCACGGAGAATGTTGGCACGGTTCCTTTTGCGGTTACAGATCTCCCAGATTATTCGCAAACAAATATTCAGGTGGCAGGTGTAGATGAACCAGATATTGTGAAGACCGATGGTACGTACTTGTACGTCGTTTCAAACAACAGCCTTTTCATCTTGAGGGCTTATCCTCCAGAAGAAGCGGAAATCCTCTCTATAATTGGCTTCAACGGAACTCTGGAAGAAATCTTTCTAAACGGGAATAAACTGGCGATCTTGGGAAGCTCCGCCACTTACCCCTATGAATCTTACTACAGGATACCTACAATTATCGATGATAAGACTTTTGTTGATGTCTACGATATCTCAAACAGAAGCAACCCTGTGCTTACAAGGAAATTCTCAGTTAGTGGCAACTATTTTGATTCGAGAATGATAAATAAATATGTCTACCTCATCATGAGCCAGCCAGCCTACCTGATCTATGACACCGTGGTTCTTCCAAAAATCTACTCCAAAGACGGAATTGAGGAGATAGGAGCCACACAAATCTATTATGCCAACATTTCCGACTACTCCTACGCATTCACAACCGTGGTTGCAATAAACGTTCAGAATGATACACAGGAGCCGACTCATGAGACACTCTTGCTAGGGGCAACAAGCTGCATGTACGTCTCTCTAAACAACATCTACATAACCTTCTGGACACAGGGCGGAGGGACGCTGATATATAGAATACGCATAAAAGGCGAAATGATAAAATGTGAAGCAAGGGGTGAAGTACCCGGCAGTGTTCTGAACCAGTTTTCCATGGATGAGTACAACGGATATTTCCGATTAGCAACCACAGCTTGGACAAACGGGGCGTCTCAGAACAACGTATATGTTTTGGACATGAACTTAACCACAGTTGGAAAGTTGGAAAATATCGCCTCGGGCGAAACAATATACTCCGCTAGGTTCATGGGCAATAGATGCTATCTCGTAACTTTCAAAAAGATTGATCCTTTATTTGTGATAGACTTAAAGGACCCCTACGATCCGAAGGTTCTTGGCGAGTTAAAGATTACTGGATACTCAGACTATCTACATCCCTATGACGAGAATTACATCATAGGTATAGGCAAAGAAACCGTGGAAGGACAGGGAGGAGACTTCGCGTGGTATCAAGGAGTGAAAATATCGCTTTTTGATGTCAGCGATGTCGGGAATCCAAAGCAAATATCGAACTACACGATAGGCGACAGGGGAACAGACTCTCCTGTTTTGAAAGATCACAAAGCCCTTCTGTTCGACAAATCGAAGAATCTTCTCGTTATACCCGTTCTGGTTGCGAAGATAGACGAAGCGCAATATCCTTATGGAGTTCCTCCCTATGCTTACGGAGACTACGTCTGGCAGGGCGCTTACGTATTTAGCATAACTTTAGATGAAGGACTCGTGCTTAAAGGCGGAATTACCCACTTGGAGAATGGTATAGACCTATGGGCAAGTAACTTCTGGGTGAAAAGGTCTCTTTACATAGACAATGTTGTCTACACAATCTCTGACAAGAAAGTTATGATGCACAACCTAGAGACACTGGATGAAATCAACAAAATAGAACTCTCCTGACTCATCATCTTTTTTTCTGTCGCGGGGTTCTCGATAAAAATCTAGGACTTAACAATTCATACACAGACGCTTTTCAAGCTAAAGCCTATATTTGCGTCCGCAATTTAGTGGCCAGGTAATCATGAAGACTACGACCACCCACCGCACATAGAGATCCGTAGAATTGGAAGCACTACTATGTAAAGGTAGAAGATACCGAGAATTTAAACCGAGATTTAAATCTAGGCGGCCCGCACCATTTCACTTCAATTCTAATCCGAACCGCTTTAGATAATCCTTAAGTGTTTTGTTGCTAATTTTGTGATGCATTCATCCCTCCATTCTTCTTCAAGGGGGTACTACAATGTCTAGCGAAAAACTGGAGGCTTATCTTCGGAAGGAAGGAGTTAACGCTAGGATTTTGATGTTCAAAAAGCATACGATGACGGTGGAGGATGCGGAAAAGCAGCTGGGAATTAGTCGAGAGAGAATCATTAAAAGCATGCTTTTTGTGGACGAGAAAGGCGTTCCAATGGTTGGAATAGTGACCGGCGACAAAAAGGTAAGTGAGGAAAAACTTATGAAGGTTTATGGTGCTCGAAGGATCAAGATTGCCCGTCCCAGCGCGGTAAAGAGTTTAACTGGCTATGAAGTCGGGGCCTTGCCCCCAGTTGGCTACAAGAAGGCTGTTAGGACCTTTATTGATCCAAAGGTGATGACCTTTGACAAGGTTTATGGGGGTGGCGGGGCAATAAACGCCCTTTTGGAAATAGATCCGCAGGATATAAAGAGGTTGACAAACGCGGAAGTTGTGGATATAAGCGAAGGATAGTTGCAGAAAGATTTCTACTTATGTTTCTTGACGCCCAGATAAACTTGGCCTAGCTCTGGATGTTTGAGAAGCGCCTGCGAGTTACCCTCGTACATTACTCTTCCGCTGACTAGGAGAATAGCCTCGTCTCCGTGTTCAAGAGCTCTTCTGGCGTTCTGCTCAGCCAGCACCAAGGTTATTCCGTAGTTGTCTCTTAGTTTCACTATTTTATCAAGCACTTCGAAGGCCATTTTTGGGGCGAGACTTCCGGTTGGTTCATCGAATAACATGATTTTGGGCCTTCTCATCATTGCCATAGCCATTGCCAGCATCTGCCTTTCTCCACCGCTTAGTGTACCCGCCCTTCTACCCATGTACTCATTCAGAACTGGGAAGTCGCTTAAGACTTCTTTTGCGCGTTCCTTAGCTTCATCCCTGCCTAAAACATACCCGGCCATGAGCAGGTTTTCCCTAACCTTAAGGTTTGCAAAGACGTTGTCGACTTGAGGTAGGTAGGCTATGCCCAGCTTTGTCACTACATGGGGTGGTAGTCCTAGTATGTTTCTTCCGTTGAAGAGTATCTCACCGGAGTACACTTGGGTTATTCCCATAACCGTTTTGAGCAACGTGCTTTTTCCGCTTCCATTTGGGCCCACAAGCACTGTGATGTCCTTGTCTTTCACCTTCGCATTGATGTCAAAGAGCACGTGAAGTCTGCCGTATCCGGCGTTGATGTCCTCGATTTTTAACATGTTTCATCCGCCTAGATAGCTGTCTATTACGACTGGATCGCTTAAGACTTTTTTCGGCTTTCCCTCTGAGACGATTTTTCCTGTTGACATGGCGTAGACATGGTCAACGTATGGTAAGACTAGTTCAAGTCTGTGCTCTATGATCAGAAAGGTAACTCCAAGTTGGTTTTTCATTTCGGTGAGGTATGACAGGACTTCGTGTGCTAATTTTGGGTATATGCCTGCAGCTGGTTCGTCCATGAGTATCATTTTGGCGCCGCTCATGATGGCTCTTCCAGCCTCAACTAGCTTCATCTGTCCTCCGCTTAGGTGGGTAGCTGGTCTGTTCCACATGTGGTCGAGGTTGAGAAGCTTTAGAAGCTTTAAGGCCATGTCTGTTGCTTTCTCCTCTTCACTAACCCATGCTTTCCTGAGTAGAGCTTTTAAGAAGCCCTCGCCAGGGTTTCCCCTGTAGGCTGTGAGGAGGTTCTCTAGGATTGTGAGTTTTTGGAATGGCTGTGGTATCTGAAAAGTCCTTACAACGCCTGTCTCATACACCTTGTGCGGCGGCCATCTGGTGATCTCCTCGCCATCAAACCATACCCTACCTCTATCTGGCTTGTAGAATCCGGTGATGCAGTTTATGAGGGTGGTCTTGCCGCTACCGTTGGGGCCAATTAGCATTGTCATTAATCCTTTTTTGACGTTTATGCTGACGTCGTCTAGGGCAACTAGGCCGCCGAAGGTCTTTCTGACATCTTTGACAGTTAGTATGTTTTCCATGGTCTCCTTATAAAAAGGGAGGGGGAGGTAGATAAATCTACTCCCATGTTACGGAGTCTGTGGCTTGTATGTATTTGCCTACGTACGTCCACTCGTACGTTGTATCTACTAGGTCGATGATCCATAGGTCGTAGTCAGAGGCTGCTCTGTCTCCGTCCGCATTTAGGACAACCCAGCCTGAAGCGCCGAAGATTGATGCAGTTACGTCGGGTAGGACATCCCTAACAGCAGCAGCATCGTACTTATCTACAGTCATCAGAGAAATGGCTAATGCCCAAACTATGTCGTATGATGCGAACGCATACGAGTCTGGCGACCTTCCCAAATCTGCTTCGACGTAATCTTCAACCTTTAGATACTTGTCAGATCTGGTTGGAGAGAAGATTGGATTTATGAATGCAGTCTGGTAAGAGAAGGCAGCTGTAGTTGTATCCTCAATCATATCCGCACTCTTAGCTGTTCCATCGCTTCCATACCACTTAACTCCCCAGCCTGTTGAACTGTATACAGCACATTCGGTGAAGAATTGCACAACTTCTTCAAAGGCTATGTATACAACACCCACCGCGTCGGCTCCATACGTTGCTATAGCGCTCGTAATCTCAGTATCCAAAGTTGCTGCTATCGTGTCGAACCCCGGTGCATCAGGGTCATATCCGATGGATTCGATGAACTCGCCTCCAAGTGCAGGTTGTTCAAATCTGGCTTTTGTGGCATCGTGGAGTCCTTTTCCCCAAGCGTCATCTCTATAGACTGCTACGACCTTCGTTACGCCATCTTCAATAATCAACCTAGCTATCGCAGGTCCTTGTATAAGATCGGTTGGACAGAACCTGAATAGAAAATCGTCTGGTACATTGAGACCTGGCCTAGTTGAGGACGGGCTTATTACCAATATCTCATTAGCATCACAATAATCCTTGATAGCCGCAACTTCATCGCTGGCCTGCGGACCTACTATAAACTTTATTCCCCTAGCGTGAAGACTTTCTGTCTTGTCTAGTGAAACAACGGCGTCTGTAGCGCTGTCCTCGTGCACAAGTTTCAGAGTCCAGCCCGCGTCAGCCGCCTCGAGAAAGTCGTTAATTTCTGTTTCAGCAAGGGTTACAGCAGACTTAGAATTCGCACCAAATGTCGCCAAGTCTCCTGTCGCCGGAAGCAACACACCTATCTCTACGTCACCAGTTAATCCGACCGGAGGCGCTATAATACCCGTGTACGCTTGCACCATCATGCCTACAAGTAGTCCTACGATGAGGAGGACGACTGCTATCACGATGGCTATCGTTGTAGTGATTCCTTTGATTCCTCTTTTTTTCATGTTTTTCACCTTGAACCATTCCTAGGTTCCACCATCTGGATTTATAAACTTTTTGATTAACTTTTAGAGAAATTTCGTTGTCTTCGAATCTAGTGAAGCATCGAACGCTCAAGACTACAAACGTCAGAATTTACCTACTGTTTGGTTAGTTTTGCTTCTTGGGGATCATAAAAAGAACAAAGTTTATTTTATTCCTATATTCTTTAGTAAAGGACATGGTTCCCCCCATCTACCTGGATGCAATTATATGGAGCAGCCTTTACGTGCTTTTGAGCCTAGGCCTCACTCTAACTTATCTGACCACCAAAGTTCCCAACTTCGCTCACGGAATGTTTGCAACAGCTGGAGCATACGTCACCTTGACCGTGAGAGAAGTGTGGAACGCCAATATATACCATAATCTTTACTTAGCCTTCATAATTGGCGGGATAATTGCACTAGCTCAGTATCTCCTCGTCTTAAGGCCCCTTATGCGAAGGGGGACCTCAATTGTTGGGCTAATGATTACCACACTCGCTATCGATATCATAATTTTCGCCGTGCTCAACATCTACGCTGACTACCTGAAGACGGCTTTCAAGATCCCGTACGAAAGAGATTTCTATCTCAGGCGTTATGATTTCAAGATTGCAGGCCAAGATGGCCTCTTAATCGTTGCTCCAACGCTAGCGGCGGTCATAGTGACGTTACTACATTTAGCTCTAACTCGAACGAAGTTCGGAGTCGCAATGAGAGCGGCCATTGAGGACCCATCTCTTGCCAGTGTGGTAGGTATAAACGTCAACTTTGTCTATGCCATCTCCTGGTTCACAGCGGGGGGATTAGCGGGGCTTGCGGGAGCACTTATCCCCCTACGGCTTCAATCCAGTACGAATACAGGTTGGCTATTGATAGTAAGCATGTTCGCCGCAAGCATAGTAGGGGGCCTCCTCAATATTTACGGTGCTGTTCTAGGGGGCTTTTTAATTGGGTTAGCTGTAAAACTTGGACCGTTCTACTTAGCCCCTTGGATAGGGACTTGGATACATCGCTATGAGCAGCTGATCCCCTTGACCGCAATGGCGGTCACCCTTCTCATAGTTCCTAAGGGCCTCCTAGGGGCTGATTGGCGAGGCATGATGAGGGCAATACGAGGGTTAACCTCCCGTTTAAGGTTCAGAACTAGGGGCAAAAAGTAACTCTGATGTCGAAGTAAATATTTCCAAGTCTAGGTCTATAGACTTGCGCGTAAACTTTTGGTTTACTAACCTCCACTTGTTGAATCCTCTCTTTTTGATGAGGAAACTGCTCTTCCTGAGCCGACCATTTCCTCCAGCTTCTTACTGCTTAACGTGGATGTAGGCTTCTCGGGTATGATGCCCCCGGGCCTGTACATCTGTATTAGTATTAATACTACTCCGAGCAGCAAATAGTCGAGCCATATGACTTGGAAGGGAACGAAAGCTAGCTGTGCCTTGTAGAATGATATAAATCTCTTGAAAGCTACGTAGGTAAAGGTCCCTAGCATAACGCCCATGTTGTTGGTAGCGCCTCCTATGATAACAATGAGCCAAGGCCAGAATGTCCATGCTGCCCTAGTGTAACCGCTCGCAACCACGTTACCCGTGTTGAACGCATACAGCGCACCACCGATCGCTGCAATAGCAGATGCTATTACGAGGGTCTTCATCCTTATGCGGGTAACGTCTTTTCCAAGCGATTCCGCCACATCCTCATTATCCCTAATCGCCCTTAACATCCTACCCAACGGAGTCCTTACTGAAAACTCAACGTAAAGGAGCACCAGAAGAGCTATGCCAAGTATGAACAGTGCCGATACTTCATATCTAAACCCTCCAGCCCACCTAAATGGATCAGGCACCTTTTCGCCAGATGGTGAATCGATCGTGTACGCCTGATAATTTTCGCCTATAATTCTGATAGCCTCCCCCATCGCGATTAGGATCATTGCCAAGTAATCCTCACGAAGCCTTATAGCTGGATAGGAAGCTACGAAACCCAAACCCGCGCCAACAATTGCAGCAACAACCAAAGTAGCGAAAAATAACACTAAAGCAATTCCTGGATTGCCCTTAAAAAAATTGTTTATCTGCGGAATTATGTCGTATATATTACCACCCTTGTATTCCAAGCCTATTCCAAGGAACGAAGCCATTACCCTGCCGGGAAAGAAGCCTACAGCGAATGCACCTCCAGCTACAGCCACCACTTTACCGAAGTTGGAAATCCCAGCATAGCCGAACTCCAAGTTGAGGCTGAGCGATATTATAAGATAAATTCCAAAGCTAATGAAGAGGTCTATCCAAAACACTACGCCTGGAACTGGCAAAGCCACCGATCTTCACCTTCCTGCTTCATAGCAACTGAACAACACCATTAAGGAAAATGCCAACTTCAATATAAAGACAACTTCAATATAAAGGCAACCCTCATAAAACTTTGAGTTTTAATTATTAAGTACCGAAACTGTAATAGATATTTGCAACTATCCTAGATGAGTCGTGGAGGCTGCGCGGCCGTAGTCTAGCCTGGTCTAGGACGTCGGCCTTCCATTCTGAAGAGGAAAGCCGTTGACCCGGGTTCAAATCCCGGCGGCCGCACCATAAAATTCGTCATGGTGGCGAAGAGAAGCCTCTACTTTTGCTTATTTCTCCCGGGTGAAATCATGAAAAAAGCAGACGGACCAAAACTTGAACTTCCGCGTGTCCACCAAGCCCTTATCCGTAATTCACTAGGTCAGCCTTTTCCATCCCCATAACTGTAGCAACAAGAAGCTTTGTAACATCCTCTAGCTTAGTTCTCCTAGACTGCAAAATCATTTTCGTTTCACCAATAACCATGAGGGCAAACTAGGCTTTAACATTCTGAGTTACGCTTTCAACGGCGCTTGAAACACGTCTTAGACACTCCAGTGCACACTCATATGTTGGAAAGCCCTTGAGTCCACATTCGGGTCCTGCGTAGGGGACTCTTTCCACGCCGAACCGTCCAACTATATCAACCAAACGTTTCTTCATTAGGTCAATGTTCTCCAGAAAGATTTCGGGGTCAGTTTTTTGGCTGTTGATGCTCGTCCAGGCTTCGGCAATCTTTTCATTTATTGCTGGTTCGGTCATTTTTTGCCGTGAAGTTTCGATGATTCTCCTTCTGATTAGTGTGTCAAATTCTACAGTGCATATGCTTGCTTTCAGAAACTTGTCTGTTGCCTCTATTTGCTCCTTGGTTTTTTTCATTTGGTAGATGGAGTCGTCAGTGTGCGAGTCGATTATGTTCAGTGATTTTACTTCCCAAAATAGCCCGTCGGCCGTGTTGTGAAGGTGCAGCAATGCTTGCACATTTTTAGATTTGACTTTGTGGAAAACGGCTTCCCATGCCTTTCGCAGGTTTTCCCTTCCCTCAGAGCCGTAGTCAATCAGTGGGTCGTCTAGCATTCCGAAAACGGGTTCATCCACCGCAACTAGACTCACAATGCCGTGTTTTCCGCTAAAAATGTTGTTTTCTACGACTTGCGAAATTGTGTTTCCTAATCTACTGAATATTTCATTGTCTCGATGAATGAAGAGCGAAGACAGGGTGTAGGGACCTGTGACACAGACTTTAACCTGGAAAGGTTCGCCCTTCTTCTCACTAATCATTTGGGAGTTTCTTTTTATCACCATAAGTTCTGGTATGTGGCTTCTGTTCCCCGTAACAGACGGAATCTTGGTCTCTATGTAGCCGCCCTTCACCCTCTCCACGCCCTCCATCATTGCCAGAAACATTTCGCTCATGTCCCTAAACTGAGGATAGTTTGGAACCTCTATGCCAACCTCAACTTTATCTAGAAAACCCGTGATCACCCCTTTCTCAAAATATTTAACCGAATCGTCGTCGGGGTAGAAGCCGAAACGGGCAACGCCCTCCAAAAACTTCTTGATATCATTTTGAAAGGGCAGGCTGCCGGCGTCACAAGACTTAATCATAGAAACGTCTCCATAAGCCCGTCATGCTCTCTGGCTTAGGCTGTTTTAAAATGTTCCCATCCCCGAGCCTCTATGAGAACCGTTTTTCCCATCCTTTTCAGAAAGAGCCCCTTTTCCTTCGTAGCCAATCCAATTTTTATGAGGGCACCCCCAACGTTTTCCACGGCTTCTTTGGCATCTTGCCAAAACTTTGGTTTGATAGCTACCAAAAGCTCGTATTCTTCTCCGCCGTACAAACTTAGTTCTACCGGATTGAGACCGTGAATCTCTGCAAACTTTTCCACTTCACGAGCGATTGGAAGATTGTCGATGACGAATCCTACGTTGCTGGCTTTTGAAATTTCGTTGAGGCTCCAAGCTAGTCCGTCGCTGGAGTCTATAGATGCCGTTGCTGCCTGGGCTTGGGCGAGGGCTAAGCCCTCCTTAAGGCGCGCACAGGGCATGAAAACGGCGTTAACAAGCTCTTCCTTCATATCTGGAGGGGCTGAAAGATTTTCAAGTAGAATCTTCAAGCCGGAGGCTGTTTTTCCGAAAAATCCCGTTACTGCCACGTAGTCTCCAGGTTTTGCGCCGCTACGCTTGATGAGGTGACGTTTTTGGCAAATTCCAAGCGCTGCGCAGCTTATTACTAAGTCTGAGGCTTCGTTGGTGTCTCCGCCTAGCACGTAGGCTTTGTATTCGCGGGCTCCGTCGTTTAGTCCCCTGCCGATTTGCTGTACGTCTTTTTTGGAAAGACCCCTTGGGATGCCGATGGATGCGAGTAGGGCGATGGGTTGCACTCCCTTGGCGGCTAAGTCGCTTATGTTCATGACTACAGCCTTGCGGGCAGCCTGCCAAAGGTTCATGGCTGGTGGAATGTCTGTTTTTCCAACAAGCATGTCAGTTTTTATGACGGCGAGCTTTCCATGTCCAAGGTCTATGGCTGAGACGTCGTCTCCAAAGGGAACAGGCATGTTGGGCATTTGGTCTAGGCATTCCAGAATGAGGTCTATGATTTTTCTTTCTCCAAGCTCCTCTGCTAGGTTCAAGTTGAAAACCTCTAAGTAATGGTTTGCTCCGAACGTCTTAAAAATATGCGTCCACTAGCACAGAATTCTCTCAACTGCCAGCAGTTTAAGTTCTGGAAACTGTAATTTTAAGTCCGAGTTTCTTGAACGCGATTAAACCGCATAAAGCGACACTCGCAATTATTGCGACTGCTGAGAAGGCGGAAGACAGGTGCTGGTAAGGCTTTACTAGTTCGATGTAATGATCCACTCTGTAGAACCGGGTCACTTCCCCGGTTTCAAGGTTGTAGCTGCCTCCCTCACTGACAAATGTAGCCTGTGAAGGTGCCGTATAGCTTTCGGCAAACACCCACAAACCTACTGAAACAACCGCTAACGCAAACATAAGCAGGACCATTTGTCTCATTCTTATTCCCGCAATGAGAAATGGGAAAAGCAATTTATTAACGTTGTCTCGCTACTCATTTGAGTCACGAAACAATTTCCCGGTCTAACAAATAATCCTTAAAATATGCCATATGCTTGTTATTAGATGGTTGGCCCCGGTGGCTCA